>Ga0268357_100127_pt1 | contig 133428 bp, 92 predicted proteins | sample BioMet10_FD_192466 | JGI IMG/M metagenome (GOLD analysis project Ga0268357, IMG submission 192466) | Sewage microbial communities from Oakland, California, United States - Biofuel 10 (Illumina Assembly) | ecosystem: Engineered > Wastewater > Sewage > Unclassified | place: USA: California...
TATTGATATTTCTACCGCAAAAATTATGTCCAGAATATTTCATTGCAAACGTCTGTGTTCCTGTACAACCAATGAAAATTGCAACCACAAATATCAATGAGATAATCAATTTTATTCTTTTCATTATATTTTCCTTGTATGATATATTCAGAAGCAAAAATCATACTTTTCCTTTCATTTTATTTTTGTTGTGACATAATACATTCAGATGCTGTAGACTCTTAATGAATTTCCTGTGGTCTAACTACTTGATGGAGTGTATTGCCACTACGCTATCTGAATTGTTTATCAGCTGGATGTGCCGGAACTTTGGTTCATGAGTACTTATTTCAATCAAGTCTACGATGATAAACGTAGGTGGATGTTACAGCATAATTCTCATGAAAGGAGCTTCACCATGATTTACGTTGGCGTCGACATCGCTAAACTGAATCACTTCGCCGCTGCAATCTCTGCTACCGGTGAAACCCTCGTTGAGCCTTTTAAATTTACTAATGACAATGACGGCTTCTGTAAGTTTGTCTCTGTTCTAAGTGGTTTAGGCAAGGACAACCTCGTCATTGGTCTTGAATCCACGGCTCATTACGGCAACAACCTTATTGAATTCCTGGTCTCCAACAATTACAAGATTTGCGTCATTAACCCTATCCAGACTTCTACTATGCGCAGAAACAATATCCGCAAAACCAAGACGGATACCGTGGACACCCTTGTTATTGCCAGGACCCTTATGACGCAGCCTCATAGGTTTTTTACCGCCTATGATGTTCAGCTGCTTCATTTGAAAAACTTTGGACGTTTCCGTCAAAAGCTCATTAAACAGCGTACCAGACTTAAGATTCAGCTCACCAGTTATATTGATCAGGTCTTTCCTGAGCTGCAATACTTTTTTAAGTCCGGCTTACATCACAAAGCTTGCTATTCGCTTTTAAAGCAAGCTCCGTCCGCTAAACTGATTGCTTCCATGCACTTGACTCATCTTACCAATCTTCTGAAATGTGCTTCCAAGGGCCATTTTAAGAAGGATACTGCGGTAGAGTTAAGAGTTCTGGCACAGAAGTCTGTCGGTTCCAGCGACAAATCTCTATCTATTCAGGTCATCCAATCCATTGAACAGATTGAACTACTGGATAGCCAAGTGAAAACGGTTGAATCCGAGATGCAGCAGATTATGACTGCCCTGGATTCGATACTTATGACCATTCCTGGTATTGGCTTTGTTAACGGCGGCATGATCTTAGGTGAGATTGGCGACATTCACCGCTTCCCTGATCCGACCAAGCTGCTGGCCTTCGCCGGCTTAGATCCTTCGGTTTACCAATCCGGTAACTTCCAGGCTAAGCACACCAGAATGTCCAAACGTGGTTCCAGGGTTCTTCGTTATGCGCTGGTTAATGCAGCTCACAACGTGGTTAAGAACAACCTTACCTTCGGCAATTACTATGTTAAAAAGATGGCCGAAGGAAGAACCCATTACAATGCTTTGGGCCACTGTGCCGGTAAGCTAGTCCGCGTTATCTTTAAGATGCTTACCAGCAATTCTGCCTTTAATCTGGCGTAACGCCAGGCGCAAATAAATTTTAAAAGCGCCTTGAAGAAGGCTTTATTAAGGTTACCCTTTTTGAGTTAAGTAAAAAAGCTTAAATATTTCCTATTTTGGGCTTGACAATTCATAGCTGGTCTCCTTTATCTAATCTGGCTTAGCTTTTCTTAAGACCTGCTTCACTGATTATCTTTGCAAAGAGATCACCCTGTTCCTTACAGAACTTTGTATATTCATCACCCGTCATGAAAGCAGGTTCCATAGCACGTTCATTTAAGAATTTTTTAAATTCTGCCGATTCCACTGCTTTTTTCAAAGAAGCTACCAGTTTTTTCTCAACATCTGCCGGTAAACCCTTAGGTGCAACAAACCCGCCCCAATGACTTAACGTATAATTTACGCCGCTTTCTTTTAAGGTAGGAACATCTTTAAAGTTATCCGAACGTTTGTCGCCCATGGTGGCAATAATCGCCATCTTTTGACCCTGGACCCCAGATAAAAGTTCAATCGGGGCAGCTACTACGGCATCTACATGACCGCCCATAAGTGCTGCCACTGACTTGGCCGAACCCTCAAACGGTACATGATTCAGCTTGATATTAGCTGCTTTTTCAAAACCGATGGCACCAAGATGCCAGATAGAACCAGTACCAGCATTGCCGACCTTGATTTCGCCTGGATGAGCTTTAGCATAATCTAAAAACTCTTTAATATTTTTAAAACGCTCGTCACCGGTCTTAATAGCCAGTGAACCATAAGTAATATAGGCTCGTCCCAGCAGAGTGAATTTATCCGGGCTGACATCCGCAAAGCCCAGTGACTTCAGCATTACTAATTCCAAGGGCGTATGACCAATAGTATATCCGTCCGGTTTGCTCTTTTCTACGAAGGACATGCCTACCGCACCACTTCCGCCAGGTTTATACTGGCAAACCATGCTCTTTCCTAAGTCCTTGGCCATCTGATCTGCTATGGTTCTTGATACCTGGTCAGATAATCCTCCTGGATTAGCCTGAACAATCATGGTCAGATTTTTGGTTGGAAACTTAACCTCTTCGGCCTTTTTTTCTTTGGCCCCGCCGTTAGAACCACCACTGTTAGAACAAGCGGTAAATAACATCATGCTTAACCCTAAAACTACGGTTGCCACTAATTTTTTAGATTTCATTTTTGTACTCCTTTCAGTTCTTATTAAATTATAAATTAATAACACACCCATGTTATTAATTTTATTAATTAAAATATATCATTATTAGGTATATTTGTCAAGAAATTTCTTGAATTTATTTTAGTTTTATGAAAATGATATTTTTCTGTTTTTCATGTAAATTAGCGTAGTTTATATCAAAATTTTCCTTTGTTTATCAATTAATAGTTATTAATATTTTTTAAGTTTTATTAATAATTTATCTTGACAATGTTATTAATAACAGTTTATAATATTATTAATAATTTAATATTTAATTACTAATTTTTTATTGACCACTTTAATAAGACCAGCTATAAAAAGTCAAGCTGAATTTATCAAAAAGATGAAAAATTAAGAGACATCATTTTTAGACACCACAAAAAGCCTTCGCAATTAAGCCAAGGCGCGCTAAACGAATATTCGGTTTATCTTTTCTTATCTTCCTTTAGGTGGCAAAGGTAAATAGGCACGTTGCTCTTTCAAAATGGTGTAGATAATATTACAAAGCTTACGAGCCACGCCGTTAATGGCAACTAAATGGTGCTTACCCCGGGCTCTTAACTGTTGGTAATAGGCAGACAAGATGGGGTCATGGAAAGCAGCTACACTAGCAGCAAGCCAAATCGCCCTTCTTAAATAAGGAGAGCCGCGTTTACTCATATGGTTTTGTGTACCAACAAAGGTTCCAGAGCTGTGTACAGAGGCATCAATACCGGCAAAGGCAACTAGTTTGTTGGGTGCTTCAAAGGTGTTAATATCACCAATCTCGCTAATAATAGTAGCACCTAAAACCTCACCAATGCCAGGTATAGAGGTAATGTAAGTATCCAGTGTTTTAAGTTGCTTGGCTATTTGGGTATCTAAATCTGCAATCTGTTTTTCGGTAAAAAGAAGTTGTTGGAGGAGTTGTTTTAACTCAAAGGCAAAAGCGTCGGTAGCAAAAGTAATACCGAAACTGTTAGCAGCTGCTTTTTTTAGCGTTTCAGCCTGAGATGCACCCAGTCGGCCTCTGCTGGCCTTATTAAGGAGCGTGATTAACTTACGGGTAGAAATCTGTTGGATATCTTCAGGAAAAGGGCAGTTTAAGAGTATTTCGGTAGAAGTTTTGCCGAAAGTATCCGTAAACAACTTCTGGTATTCTGGAAATACCTGGTCAAGGATAACCAAGGCCTTTTTCTTGAGGTCTGAGCACTCGTCCACTAGGAACATCCTGAACCTGGTGAGTTGCTTAAGACCTGTATAGCGTTCGTCCATGGCGCTGCTTTGCTTGAAATCACCGCTGCGTAACAACTTGGCGATAAAGTAAGCATCAACCTGGTCGTTCTTAACTTTACGGATGGCCATTTTACGGTAGGAATCAGTTTGGATGGGGTTAATGACAATAATATGGTAACCGTGTTCAAACAAAAAAGAATACAGGGCAATCCAGTAGTGACCTGTAGCTTCCATGCCAATCAGCAGATTGTCGGCAGTGACGGAATTAGCTTCTAAAAAGGCTAAAACCTGGTCTGCACCTTCTTGAGAATTGGCAAAGGAAAACTCTTTGCCGACCTTGGTTCCGTTTTCGTCCAATAAGCAGAGATCATGTTTGAACTTGGCGACGTCAATTCCTACGTAAAACATCAGCTATACCTTCTAACCTTAGGATTTGTAGTAGTGGTTATCCAACTGCACTTTGCGGATACATCCTTGTTAGAGATAAAGCACTCAGATGCTATCCAGCTAATTCGTATCAACCGAAAAGGCAGTGGCGCTACTCTTAGTTACGAAGCAAATCTTCTAGGAGGGATACAGCGCCCACTGACTACATAAAACTATTATCCGGCAACCACCGCAAATAAGCAAGTAACTATTGTAAAAACCAGATATAAACCACGACTATCACCACGATGTCACCACTAATATCTGTTTAAGCTAAACACTTATTTGCATCTGCCTGGATGCAAGTTTCATACGGTGAACTTGTACCTGATCACCGTAACTATATTATACAAGGAGGTTTTAAAATGCCATCTAAAAAAATTACCTCCAGCGATGTTGCAAAGTTAGCTGGAGTTTCACAAGCTTCTGTTTCTTTAATTCTCAATAATACTAGTGGCGTTTCGTTCAGTCAGGGTACAAAAGACAAAGTATTAGATGCAGCCCGAAAATTGGGTTATTGCCTACCAGCACAAAAAGATAATTCTACCGGCAAAAATATTATAGCCGTTTTTATACCCACACTTTCCAATTTATTCTATCCTCAACTTTGTGCTCATATAGAAAAATTTTCCTTACAAAACAACCATAAGGTCATTATCTGCAACACGTCCCGTGACAAAAACCTAGAAGCATATTATCTAGAATATTTTGCTCACGCTAAGGTGTCCGGTATTATTTTTACTTATGTTCCCAATTATCCAAAGTTAGTGGAACAAATTTCTTTATCACTGCCTATTGTTCTTATAGGAGAGAAGAATAAGGATCTAACAATTCCTTCAATCGAACTTAGTAACATTAGAGCCGGAAGCATCATGACGGAACATTTACTCTCTCTCGGCCATCAGCACTTTGCATTTCTTACCACACCATTGGAAAATTTAAGTTTAGCACGAACGCAGCGTCTTGAAGGAGTGAAACAAGCCTTAGCAAAAAAAGGTCTGGAGCATAACTTAGATGTGCTGACAACTGATTCATTTGTTGAGACTGAACGATTTGACGTACCATATGAGTATGATGTAGGTTATAATCTAACCAAGCAATTACTGCAAAACAATAGTCCAGCTACAGCCCTCATAGGTGTCAACGACATGACCGCTTTAGGCATTATCAGTAGTTTACACGAATTGAATTACAAAGTTCCGGAAGATTTTTCTGTTTGCGGATTCGACAATCTCTTTATTAGTAAGATTTTTATACCGTCTATCACCACTATTGAGCATCACCTCTCTTTACGTAGCCAGTCAGCTGTAGAAATAATAATCAGCAAAAATAAAAAGGAAACTAATAATCTTCCCGGATATTTGACTGAACAAGTTAACAGGATAGAATATCAGCCTCAACTGATTGCTAAGGCATCAACCGGTCCGGTCAAACACTGTTAAATTATAGCAAACGTATCCATATATTCCTTAAACTGTTTTTATACAAAATTCTGGTAACTTATTAAGACTCCTTAGTCATCTTAATCAGTCGCTAAAGTAAAAGATTAAAAAAATAACAGCCAGTCGGAACAATCCGACTGGCTGTTTAGTTATCTGTAGTGCAATTTAACCTTACAGCGTCACGAACTTAACCTTGACAATACCGCCCACGCCCTGGAGCAGCTTCAAAACTTCCGGGCTGACCACGTTGTCCACGGTCATGAACATCTTGGCGCCCTCCTTCTTGTTGCGGCTGACCTGCATAGTTGCGATATTAACCTTGCTGGCGCCTAAGAGAGTACCGATCTGACCGATCATGCCCGGCTTATCCTCGTTGCGCGCCACCAGCATGTACTTAGAAGGTTTCACATCGAAACGGTAGCCGTTCAGATTGGTAATCCTCATCTCACCCTCGCTGATTACCGTGCCCTGCATCTCATAGACACCGGCCTTGGAGTAAATATTGACGGTCAAAAGGCTGTTCTTGCTGTTCTGCTTGCTCTCGACCACCTCTACCCCGCGGCTGTCCGCCGTCAGCATGGCGTTGACGTAGTTGACATGTTCCTTCAGGATGGGCTCAAAGACGCCCTTCAAGACCGCCCGGGTCACCATATCGGTCTCCATCTCGGCCAGGTTGCCGCCATAGATGACCTCCACCTTCTCCACCGACTCCCGGTGCAGCTGGTAGTAAAGCTTCCCTAAAACCTCACCCAGCTCCAGATAATCCTTCATGGAGTCCAGCTCACTAGGCAAAAGGGTGGGCAGGTTGACAGCGTTAGGCACCATTTCGCCGTGGAGGGCCGAAATAACTTCTTCGGCAATGGCGATACCCACGTTATCCTGAGCTTCGGAAGTATCCGCGCCCAGATGCGGTGTTAAAACGCATTCCGGCAGGTCGATAAGCGGCGAGATGGGCTTGGGCTCATCCACCAGGGTATCGATACCGGCGCTGGCTACGATGCCCTCCCGGATAGCCTGAGCTAAATCTGCTTCATTATATAAACCACCCCGGGCGCAGTTCACAACCCGGACGCCCCGCTTACACAGCGCCAGTTCCTTAGCGGTGATCATGTTAAAGGTTTCTTCCGTCTTAGGAGTATGGATAGTAATGAAATCTGCTTCCTTTAATAAGTCGGCCAGAGTCTCACATTTCCTCACGTTATATTTCTTGAACCGGGCATCCGCAATATAAGGATCATAAGCGATGATGTTCATCCCGAAAGCTTCCAGACGGGTAGCCACCAGACCGCCGATCCGTCCCAGACCGATAATGCCCAGGGTCTTGCCCAAGAGCTCGGTACCCTTTAAACCGCTGCGGTCCCATTTTCTGGACTCCAGCATCTTATGAGCCCGGACCACGTTGCGGCTGGAAGCCAGCATCAAACCGATGGTGTGCTCGCAGGCGGAGACAATGTTGGACTCCGGGGTGTTCACCACGATGATGCCCCGCTTGGTAGCACCCTCCATCTGGATATTATCCACGCCGTTGCCGGCCCGGCCTACTACCTTCAGCTTTTTGGCATGCTCATAAAACTCCTCGTTGACCTTGGTCACGCTGCGCACGATAACCGCATCGTACTCCGGAATCTGCTGCAAGAGTTCTTCCCGCTTCTTGCACAGTTCAAAATCCACCTCCACCTGAAAATCCTTTTGCGCCTTCAACATGGCGATTCCCTTGTCCGAAATACTTTCCGTTACCAAAATCTTTTTCATGAATGATTCCTCCCCTTAAATTAGGCAAGAAAAAACTCTCGCCCTTCGCATTAAAGGACGAGAGCTTAGCTCACGTGGTGCCACCTTTATTCGCTGCTTCATGCAGCCTCTTTACGTCATAACGGTCGCCACCGGGCCGGTTGTTACCCCTGCCTGCTCCGGAGCGGACTTCAAACCAACGGCGGACGATTCGCACAGCCATCGTCTTTCTGCCTCGCCTTAAGGTTCTACTTTTCTCCTTCATCGCAACTGGAAACTTGTGTTACATTATAGTAAGATAACCGGGAAAAGTCAACCTTTAAATATGTTAAGTTTGATACAGTTACGGTCAGGCGGCTTAATTTATCCTCTGGTTCGGCCGGTTGAAAAAATAATTAGCACTACCTCTTTTAAAGTTAATAAATTGTGGTATAATTAATTAACCAATTAATTTAAACGTTTTAATTCTAGATTTTACTTTTATCCAAAGGGGAGGATATTATGTCTAGCGATGCGGGCAAAAACACCGCCAAAAAGATAGTCCACGGGGCCACCGAGCTTTTTTCCACCCAGAGCTTTGATGCGGTTTCTATCAAGGAGATAGCCGCCCGGGCCGGTGTAAACAGCGCCATGATCAGTTACTATTTCGGCGGTAAAGCCAATCTTTACAAAGAGGTTCTCAGCATCCAGGCAGATGCATTTCTCAACACCATTATCGAGATTGATAAAAAAAATCTGCCTCCCTTGGAGAAGATTAAAGCCTTCATGGATCAGGAAACCGAGATTCAATTTAAAAATGATAATTTTATCCATGTAATTTATAACGAGATGCTTTCGCCCACCGCGGAAGGCGAGGAAGTGGTCAACGAGCGTTTATTTAAGATTCACGATTACCTGGTCAAATTTATCGCCCAGGCCATCCAGGAAGGTACGCTGCGCCGAGGCTTGAAGCCGGAAGCCCTGGCCTTTTCCCTGGAAAGTATGGTCGCCTTCTTCTTCATGGCCAAGGAACAGATCATGAATTATCACCAGCAGGATTCTATCACCTCGCACAAATATTTACGTGCCTTCTATTTAAATCTGTTAGAATCCCTACAGACAGGAGAGGAATAAATCATGGAAATGCCCAAGATTAAATTAACCAAAACCCATTATATCCTGATCGGTCTGGCCGTCCTGGCCTTTATCGGCTGGAGGGTCTACAGCGTCGTCGCGACCAAGCCCACCGAAGCCAAAGAGGTTCCCATGGTGCGGACCATGACCGTAGGTGCCACATCTACGGATGATGCCGCCACCTATCCCGGCGAGGTCCGGGGTAAGTACGAAAGCAGCCTGGCCTTCCAGGTAGCCGGTAAGATTGTGGCCCGTCACGTCAGCGTGGGAGACAGCGTCAGTGCCGGAGACGTCCTGATGGAAATAGACCCTAAGGATGTCAACCAGGCGGTAACGGCTAACACCGCCGCCGTAGCCGCCGCCCAGTCCAACTACAAGCTGGCGGCTCAGAACTTTAATCGTTACAGCACCTTGTATGAACAGGGTGCGGTCAGCCAGATGATCTACGACCAGTATAAGACCCAGTACGATGCGGCCGCCGCTTCCCTGGAAGCAGCTCAGGCTCAGTTAAACGCCACTACGAACCAATTAGGTTATACCCGCCTGGTGGCCGATCACAGCGGCAGCATCAGTTCCCTGGCAGGCGAGCTGGGAATGGTGGTCGCAGCTGGTACCCCGGTAGTCAGCATCGTCCAGGATGGAGAACGGGAAATTCAGATTTACGTGCCTGAAAATAAATTGAACACGGTTAAGCCTGGTCAGTCTGCTACTATAACCTTTTGGGCCTTAAATGACGTCAAAGCCTCCGGCCATGTCACAGAAGTGGCGCCGATGGCCGATAGCGTTACCAGAACCTACCGGGTCCGGGTAGCGGTGGATACGATGCCGCCGGAAGCCAAACTGGGCATGACCGCCAAGGTTACCCTTTCTACCGGTACGGCCAGTGCTATTATCGTACCGACCTCAGCCATCTATCAGACCGGCGATCAGACTCAGGTCTGGGTCGTCCGGGCTAACAAGGTCAGCCTGATACCGGTGAAGACGGGTGGTTACGAAGGCAGCAACATCAAGATTGCCAGTGGTTTGCAAAAAGGCGACATCGTCGTCACGGGCGGCGCTAACAAGCTGTCCGAAAACGAAGAAGTCCGGATTGAAACCGCTAATGTAAAATAAGCTTTCAGACCCTCCGGCAGGTCAGGCCAGCACCAGAAACCTGACCAGCCGGTAAGGTCTGAAATTAAGAAGCAGTAAGACCGGGTAAACCATGGGGGTGGTTTATCGCCAAGGTTAACTTAAGATGGTAAGAAAGGCCGGGCCCGCCGTATTAGGACGCCCGCCAGTTTACAACTTAAGTCAGTGTTAACGGGGATGGTGAACTATTATGAAGGGCAATTGGGCAGAGCTGGCGATTAAACACCGTCAGGTAGTATACTTCTTTGCCATGCTGCTGTTGGTCATGGGTATTTTTTCTTATGATCGTTTGGGACGCAGCGAGGATCCAAATTTTACCGTGAAACAGATGGTCATCTCGGCGGCCTGGCCTGGAGCCACGGCTAAACAGATGGAACTGCAGGTGACCGATAAGCTGGAGAAAACCATTCAAACCGTACCGGATGTTGATTATGTAACCAGTTATTCCCGGGCGGGGGTTTGCGTTATTACCGTGACCATGAAGGAAGCGGTACCAGGCACGGTCATCAAGAACCGCTGGCAGGAGGTTCGCAACCTGGTCAACGATGCCAAGGGCGATCTGCCCAGCGATCTCTACGGTCCTTATTATAACGATCATTTTGACGATGTTTACGGCAATATCTACGCCATTACCTCCGACAGCTTCTCTTACGAGGAAATGCGTAAGGTGGCTTCCGATATTAAGGACCAGTTCGTACAGGTCCCGGATGTTAAAAAAGTGGAACTGGTAGGCGTACAGCCGCAAAAGATTTATATCCAGGTGTCCAATACCAAATTATCTCAGCTGGGAATGAGCGTGGAAGCCCTGGCCGCTACTATCGAGGCCGAGACCGCCGTCACGCCCGCCGGAATGGTACACGATGAAAACGGCAACACTTACCTGCGTCCTACCGGCCTGCCGGACACTATCAAAGAAATTGAGAGCCTGCCTATCAGCGGCGGCGGCCGTACCCTCCGCTTGGGAGATGTGGCCGAGATCAAACGGGGCTACGCCGAACCGGCGGAACCCAAGATGTATTTTAACGGAAAACCGGCCGTAGGCATCGCATTGTCCATGGCCGAGGGCGGTAATAATTTAATCCTGGGCAAGAACCTGGACCAGAAGGTTAAGGAGCTGCAAAAACAGCTGCCCCTGGGCTTTGAACTGCATCAGGTTTCCAACCAGCCTCAGGTAGTCAAAAACTCCGTCAACGAATTCATGGAGAACCTGATTGAGGCTATCCTGATCGTTCTGGTAGTCAGCCTGATGAGCCTGGGCCGCAAGAGCGGCTATGTTATCTCAGTCTGTATCCCGCTGGTGCTGGTCTGCAGCTTCGTAGGCATGTACCTGTTGGGGATAGATTTACATAAGATTTCCTTAGGTTCCCTGATTGTTTCCCTGGGTATGCTGGTAGATGACTCCATCGTAGTGGTGGAGATGATCGAGCTCAAGATCAACGAGGGCTGGGACCGGGTCAAGGCCTGCTCCTACGCCTTTGAGAGCTGTGCCAAGCCGCTTTTAACCGGCACCATGATCACCTGTACCAGTTTTATGCCCATTGCTTTTGCCAAATCCACCGCCGGTGAATATGCGGGCAGCCTGTTCCCGGTCATCACCATCACCCTGATGAGCAGCTGGCTGATTTCAGCTACGGTAGCACCGACCCTGGGCTATGCCTGGATTACTCCTGAACGGCGGGAAAAAGAGCGGGCCAAGGCGAACAAGCTTGAGGCTAAGGATTCTGCCCAGAAAGACGCCGCTCCGGCGGCTCCCGAGGGTAAAACCACCTCCGATGCGGATTATGATTTGTTCAACCGGCCTTTTTACCGGTATTTTCGCCAGATGCTACATCTGGCGCTGCACCACCGGGTCTCCGTGGTCATCATCACCGTAGTCTTTTTTGGCGCCACTATGATGTTAGGCAAGCTGCTGCGCCAGGAATTCTTCCCCGGCTCCGTGCGGCCCGAGCTTTTGGTTGAGCTCAACCTGCCGGAGGGCTCCAGCCTTAAGGCTACGGATGAAGCAGCCCAGAAGCTGAACGGCCTGATTCTTAAGGACCAAGATGTCAGCAGCGTGGGTACCTACGTAGGTAAGAGCGCCCCCCGTTTCGTCCTGGTTATGGATCCGGTTCAGCCCCGGGACAATTACGCGCAGCTGGTAGTAGTAGCCAAGGACCTGGACGCCAGGCTCCGCCTGGAGGAGAAGATCAATAAGCTGGTCAATAAAGAGATGCCTACGGTCCAGTGCTTCTCCCGTTCCATTCCCTTAGGACCTCCTACCCCCTACCCGGTCATGTTCAGAGTAAGCGCGCCTACCGATGCCCTGGCCAAGGAATACGCCGGCAAGGTTAAGGAAATCATGGCGCAGAATAAAAATATCACCCACATCCGCTATGACTGGATGGCCAAAAACGGCAGCGTCAAGCTGGAAATAGATAACGATAAGCTGCGGCAGATGGGCCTGACCCGTAAGACGGTAGCCACCGCCCTGTATGCTGAGGTCACCGGTTATACCATTAGTAAATACTACGAAGGAGATCAGGCCATCGACCTGGTCTTCCGCCTGGAGCCCAAAGATCATACCAGTATCAGCGACCTGGGCAGTATGGCCATCCCCACCGCCAAAGGAGCGGTGCAGTTAAATCAGGTGGCCAACCTGAGCTATGAAAACGAGGACGGGATGATTTGGCGGCGTAACCTGCTGCCTACCGTCACCGTCAACGCAGGCATCACCGGTGATGTTACCGGCAACGATGTTTCCAACCAGGTCTGGGAGGCTATGAAGGATTTACGTTCCCACCTGCCCCTGGGCGTCACCATCGAAATCGGCGGCCCTTCGGAAAAGAGTGCGCAAACCCTGGAAACCCTGCTGGCCCCGATTCCTGCCATGTTAGTCATCACCCTGGTTCTTTTGATGATCATGCTGAAGGATATCCGCAAGCTGGTGGTTGTCTTCTTTACCGCTCCCTTCGGATTGATTGGCGTAGTGCTGGGCCTGTTCATTTTTAACACGCCCCTGGGCATCATGGCCGAAATTGGAGCCCTGGCCCTGACGGGTACCATCATCCGTAACTCCACCGTGCTGGTGGACCAGATTGATCAGCACCTGGCGGAAGGGATGACACCTTATAAAGCCGTCACCGAATCCGTCATCGTCCGCTTCCGGCCGATTCTGCTCACGGCCCTGACCACCGTCCTGGGACTGATTCCCATGTTCCCAAGCGCCTTCTGGCGCGGCCTGGCCGTCAGCATGGCCTGCGGCCTGACCGGTGCCACGGTTATCACCCTGGTTATCCTGCCGGTACTCTACTGCATCATCTTTAAGGTTCCCAACGAGGATTAAAAACTTTCAACCTGCCAGACCGCGCTCTGGTTACTGCGAGGTCTGGTTTTTCTTAAAGGCGTCACTAATTAACTAATTAATTTAATTAACGTATTAATTGCTTCAATTTACAATCCAAGTAGGTTTCAGCCAAGCACTTGCCAAGCTTAACAACGAGGAGAGGATACCATGAATTTTAACTTAGCCGCCTGGTCCATCAAGCACCGCCAGATTATTTACTTTTTTGCCGTCCTGGCCGCTGTTATGGGTATTTATTCCTATAACGCCCTGGGACGCAGCGAGGACCCCAACTTTACCGTCAAGGAAATGGTCATTTCCTCCTCCTGGCCGGGTGCCACCGCTAAAGAAATGGAGTTGCAGGTCACCGATAAAATCGAAAAGGTCATCCAGACCGTTCCCGATGTGGATTTTGTCACCAGCTATTCCCGCCCCGGCGTCTCCGTGGTCACGGTAGATATTAAGGAAGCCATTCCCGGCGTGGAAGTAAAAAAGCGCTGGCAGGAAGTCCGCAACCTGGTCAACGATGCCAAGAAGGACCTGCCCAGCGACCTGTACGGACCTTATTACAACGATCATTTTGACGATGTGTACGGCAATATTTACGCCATCACCTCCGACAGCTATTCTTATGAGGATATGCGTAAGGTGGCTTCCGATATTAAGGACCAGTTCGTCCTGGTACCAGATGTTAAAAAGGTGGAACTGGTGGGTGTACAGCCGGAGCGCATCTACATCCAGATGGATAACAACAAGCTATCCCAGTTAGGCCTGAGCGTCAGCTCCCTGGCCTCCACCATCCAGGCTGAGACCAATATCACCCCTTCCGGGATGACCCACGACGACAACAACAACAGTTATCTAAGGCTCACCGGTCTGCCGGATACGGTCAAGAACATTGAAAATATCCTCATCAGCGCCCAGGGCCGGACCTTCCGTTTACAGGACATCGCGCAGATTAAACGCAGCTACGCCGAACCGGCGGAGCCGAAGATGTACTTTAACGGTCAACCGGCCATCGGCATCGCCCTGTCCATGTCCGACGGCGGCAACAATATCGAGCTTGGCCAGAACCTGGGCAAGAAGATTGCCAAACTGCAAAAGAACATGCCGCTGGGCTTTGAGCTGCACATGGTTTCCGATCAGCCCCAGGTAGTTAAGAACGCCATTGGCGAATTTATGGAGGGCCTGGTCGAAGCCATCGCCATCGTTTTAATCATGAGCCTTTTGTCCCTGGGACGCAAAAGCGGCTACGTCATTTCCTGCTGTATCCCCCTGGTCCTTTTAACCAGCTTTGTGGGCATGTACATCATGGGCATCGACCTGCACAAAATTTCCCTGGGTTCTTTGATTATTGCCCTGGGCATGCTGGTCGATGATGCCATCGTGGTAGTAGAGATGATCGAGCTGAAGGTTAATGAGGGCGTAGAAAAAATCGAAGCCTGCAGCTTTGCCTTTAAAAGCTGCGCCAAGCCGCTTTTAACCGGCACCATCATCACCTGCCTGAGCTTCATGCCTATCGCTTATTCTAAAACCACCGCCGGCGAGTTTGCCAGCGCCCTGTTCCCGGTAGTTTCCCTGACCCTGATGATCAGCTTCTTCATCGCCGCTACCGTAGCCCCGGTGCTAGGCTACGAATGGATTACCCCGGACCGCCTTTTGAAGGCGCAAAAGCAGGAAGAACCCGGGGCAAACGCCGCTACCGAACCTGCCAAAGACCAAAACACGGCGGCCCGGAAAGAATCCGGCCAGAGTAAAGCTGCCCAGGCTGTTGCCGGCAGCCAGCCAGCCCAGACTGAAGGCGCCGGCCAGAACGACAACAATAGTCAGCCTGCCCCGGCCTACAATATGTTCGATAATCCCTTTTATAAAAAGTTTCGCAAGGTGTTGAACTGGGTCCTGCATCACCGGGCCCTCGTCATCGGCGTGACCCTGTTAATCTTCGCCAGCGCCTTGGGCGTAGGTACCTTGCTGAAGCAGGAATTCTTCCCGGCCTCGGTACGGCCGGAAATCTTGACCGAGCTGAATCTGCCTGAAGGCAGCAGCCTGGCTGCCAGCGATGCTGCAGCCCGCAAATTGACCGATTTACTGAAAGATAATCCCGATGTGACCAGTATCGCCACTTACGTGGGCAAAAGCGTGCCCCGTTTCGTTTTGGTTCTGGACCCGGTCCAGCCCCGCGATAATTACGCCCAGCTGGTAGTAGTGGCCAAGGACACCCCCGCCCGGCTCCGCTTGGAAAAACAAATCAAAAAGCTGGTCGCCGATAATCTGCCTGAGGTGCAAAGCTACTCCCGGTCCATTCCTTTGGGACCGCCTACCCCTTATCCGGTTATGATCAGGGTCAGCGCCCCCAGCGATATCCTGGCCCGTAAATATGCCGACGAAGTCCGGAACGTCATGCTGCAAAACAAGCACATCACCATGGTGCGCTTCGACTGGATGGAAAAAGCGAAATCCGTCAAAGTAGCCATAGACACCGATCGGCTGCGTCAGCTGGGCCTGACCCGCAAAGAAGTGGCCAGCGCCCTGCAGGCGGAGGTCAGCGGATATACCGTCAGTCATTATTATGAAGGGGATCAGGCCATTAACCTGGTTTTCCGCCTGAACCCGGTAGACCGGAACAATATTCAGGAATTAGGACTTTTATCCATCCCCACCTCCAAGGGGGCAGTCCAGCTTAACCAGGTGGCCAACATTACCTACGACGCTGAGGAGAACATGATCTGGCGCCGCAACCTTTTGCCCACCATAACCGTCAACGCCGGCATCACCGACGATGCTACCGGCAACGATGTTACCGACGAAATCATGAACGCCACCAAGGAGCTGCGGCAAAATATGCCGGACAGCTGCTCCATCGAAATCGGCGGCCCGGCAGAAAAGAGCGTCAACACGACGAAAGCTTTGCTGCGCCCGGTTCCGGCTATGCTGGTTTTGATGATGATCCTTTTAATGATGGAGCTGCAGGATGTACGCAAGGTCATCGTAGTACTCCTAACCGCTCCCTTAGGCCTTATCGGCCTGTGCTACGGCCTGTTCTTATTTAACACCACCCTGGGCATCATGGCCGAGATTGGCGCTTTGGCTCTGATAGGCATCATCATCCGCAACACTATCGTCCTGGTAGACCAGATTGATCAGCACCTGGCCCTGGGCATGGACCCGGAAGAAGCGGTCACGGAATCCGTCATCATCAGGTTCCGTCCCATCATGCTGGCAGCCATGGTCGCCGTGCTGGGACTGGTACCGCTGTTCCCCAGCGCCTTCTGGCGCGGGCTGGCGGTAGGTATGGCTTGCGGCCTGGCGGTAGCCACCGTCATTACCCTTTTAGTCATGCCGGTAATCTACTGTGTGCTCTTCCGGGTTAAATGCAAGAACTAAATTTATAATGTTCCTTCCTGCGGCTTTGTGTTATAATAATAACATAAAGCCGCTGTTTTTATGGCGGCGGATTCAGCTCTACCCAGCCGGAAAACTTTCTTCCGCCGCTCTTATTTCACACAGGACGAGGTGAAGAAATAATGAACCATGCCCTTTTGCCACATGACCACGGGCAGAACATTGAAAGCATCTTAGAAAAGATGCCTACTAATAAAGAATTTACTAAAATATCTGATGCCTTCCAGAAATTAAGTGACGGAACCAGACTAAAGATTCTCTGGCTTCTGTGCCACAGCCGGGAGTGCGTCTCCAACATCGCCGCCGCCGTCGATATGAGCAGCGCCGCTGTGTCCCATCACCTGCAGATTCTTAAGAACAGCGGCCTCATCGTCAGTGAGCGCAGCGGCAAAGAAATTTATTATACCCTGGCCGATACCCGGGAAGCGCAACTGCTCCACGGGGCCATCGATGAACTTTTTGAGGTGAAATTTCCCCGCTGCAAAGGTCCGGTCGGGAAGAAAATTTAAAAAATTAAGCAGGAGATAGAAAGATGAAGTTAAAATGGGGTCTACTCTGTTTTTTATCGGTATGGCTGCTGCTTATAAGCGGATGTACGACCAAACAGGAACAAGCTAAAATGCGCTACACGGAAGACGGCCGCATTATCGTACGTGTTTCTATGTATAATAACAGTACGTACCCTCAATGGAGAGCCTACGTGGAAGAAAGCTGCCCGGACATCTTTATCAAATGGGAAAATAACCGCAACAGTATGGCTAATGTCCTGTATCAGGCCCGGCATAACGATTTGGCTGATATCATCGGTATCCGGCGTTTTGAAACCGATACTTCTGCCCAATTGGAACCTTATTTAGCTGATCTGAGCCAGTTGGAGCTGACCCATACTTTTAAACAGCAGTATCTGGAACCTTTTAATAAGGGTGCAAAGCAATGCTGGCTGCCAGCGCCAGGAGTTTTTGACGGTCTGGTTGCCAACGCCAACTTATATGCCCGCTATGGAAGGGAGCTGCCTCGAAACTGGGACTCATTTTTAGACAGCTGTGCCTTCTGGCAGAGTCACCAAATGGATGGGTTCGCCATGGACTGTCAGGAACCCTGGACCCCCGTCCAGATGATCCAGGGCTTTGGCATGGAAGAGTACGACAGATTACCGCACGGAAGGGTCTGGCTGCAAAGCTTTGCCAATAACACGGCAAGCTCCGTTGACCCGGCCTTGTTTTCCGCCATCGCTGAAAAGCTGAGAGTCCTTAAACAGCGAAGTATCCTGACCCAGGACGATTTAAACATGAACGGGGCCCAGAAGGATTTACGGCTGCTAGCCCGCCGGGCCGCCATCGGGCGCCGGACTTCGGATACTTTTTTTGCGGCTGCCCCCACCGATCATTATGTGGCTCTGCCCTTTTTTGGCCGGACCGAAGCTGATAACTGGCTGTATACCTACCCGATTTTTGTCCTGTCCGTATCCCAGGCTTCCCAAAAGGATGACCTTACCAGACAGGCTGCTCTTAAAGTTTTGCAGGTCATGCTTAGTGAGAGAGCTCAACAGTTGTTAAACACCAACTGTGAGGGACTCATCTCTTACAATAAAGACATCCACCTGCAGTTGATGTCATCCATGAAGTTTGTGCAGCCCTTGATTGAACAGCAGAAGTATTTTATCAGACTCTTAAACTCTAACAGTTTCCAGGCTTCCTCCCTGGCCTTAAGGGCGTTAATAGGGCAGGATGCCGATAACCAGCAATTTATCAAAATTCTCAATGATAACCTGTTTAAGGTAAGCCCCACTAAAGAGCTGGGCAGCAGCAAATTGACCGCCAGCCAGTTTCTTGACCAGGACTTATGCTCAGCCTCTGGCAGCATCATCGCCCAGGTGCTTCAGGAAGAACTGGGAACCTCCTGTGCGCTTATTGATGTAAGAGAAGCTCCTTGTGCTATTTATAAAGGACCTTTAACTAATAAGGACGTGGAGTCGATAGTGCTGCCCGGTAAGATTTACCGGGGCAGTTTAACCGGAGCTCAGTTGACCAGGCTGCTGGGGGACTGTATCTGGAGCGCTACCACTTTTGCTCCCGGAAACGTTGAGCCGCTGCTCGAGTATCCGGTCCTGGCCGGAATCAATGCCAGGCTGCAAAGAGATGGCACCATCTTGCAGATTAAAAGAGCGGACGGGCAAGAACTGGAGACCGAAAAGGTTTATACGCTGGCCCTCAGTCAAAATATCTACCAGGCGCTGAAGAACATTAATGAACCTTTGGTTCAAGACTTTGCCGCACAAGAATTTAACCTGCGGCAGTGTTTTACTAACTGGCTGAAGAAAAATAATAGTTTACCTCGGCCGAAAATTTATTTCACCTACAGTGATGCTGGAGCAGTGCTATGAAAAAAGATGCGGTATTCAAAACTGAAAAAGCCATCTCTTTCTTTTCTCTGGCCTTAATTATTGCCGCTTTATTCGTGCTGACCGGTATGGTTTACATCCTTAATGCAACTGTGCTGCGGGCGGAACGACTGGATCGGCTGGAAATTCAGCGCAGCCAGGCTGAACTGGCGGTGCAGGAATTAGTAGCAGCCTCCGATTACCTGACCAGCGAGGTACGCTGGTATGAATCTACCGGTAAGCGCGAACACTTGGTTAATTTTTGGCAGGAGGTAGAAGAAACACGCAGCCGGGATAAAGCGATTGAGAAACTGCTGCATACTAATTTAACCGAGCAGGAAAGAACCCATGTGCTGCGGGCCAAGTCTTATTCGGACAGTTTGCTGGCCAGTGAGGCCTGGAGCATGCGCATGCTGGCCGAGGCTAATGGCGAGGAAATAAACCAGCTGCCCCGGCGGGTACAGGAAGTAGAACTTAATCCTGACGAAAAAGCGCTGTCTGCGGCAGATAAGAAACGGCAGGCTCATAACTTTCTTTTCGGACAGGAGTACGCCCGGAGCAAGAATTTGATTCAGGCCATGGTGTCCGATTTTAACGTGGATCTTTCCAAACGCCTGGAATATAGCGTTTCAGCCATGCTTAAGGCTAACCGGGAAGCCAACCGCTACGCCGTCTGGTCCATCGCTTTCTTAATGATTTTGATGATAGCGCTCATCTTTGGTTATACCAAGTTGGTACGACAAAAAAATACCCAGTTGGAAAAGGCGCTGCAGGAAGCCGAGGCAGCCAGCAGCGCCAAAAGCTATTTTACCTCCCGGATGAGCCACGAAATACGCACGCCGTTAAACGCGGTCCTGGGCTATCTGCATCTGGCAGAGCAAACGGAAATCCCGGCCCAAAAGTCCCAGCATTTAGCTAAATGTAAGATTGCTGCTAAAAATCTTCTAAGCATCGTCAACGATGTTTTGGATCTGTCGGCCATCGAAAACGGGCGGATGCAGCTGGCTCAGGAACCCTATAGCATCCACCGGCTTTTACAAGAGTTGCAGGTGGTTTATGCCAGTATCGCTGCCAACAAAGGCCTCACTCTTAAAGTGACAACGGAGGGAGTAACCCAGGATCTGCTGTTAGGCGACCCTAGGCGGCTTAACCAGATTTTAAATAACCTGCTGTCTAACGCTTTAAAATTTACCCCGTCAGGGGGAACCATTGAATTAAAAGGCTGCCAGGAAAATTTAGGCCAGTCCGTCCGGATGACCTACGTGGTCAGGGACACCGGTATCGGGATGAGCAAGGAATTCCTGCCTCATATCTATGATGCTTACGAACAGGAAAACGCCAGTATTCACCAGCGCTATGGCGGGTCCGGGCTGGGCATGTCCATTGTAAAGAACCTGGTGGAGTTCATGCATGGCAACGTTACGGTAGCCAGCGAGAAGGATAAAGGTACTACCTTTACCATTCAGCTGGACAGCCAGGTGGCGGCCGAGCCGGTTATATCAGTTTCTGAAGCAGTTGATACTAAAAAGAGCTCCTCCGAGTGCAAACCGGCTCCGGCTAAACACAAGAGCTTACAGGGCATGCGGCTTTTGCTGGCGGAAGACAATGCCATGAACATGGAAATCGCCAAGGCCATCCTTAAAGCAGCCGGAGCAGATGTCACGGGTGCCTTTAACGGTCAGGAAGCCCTGAATCTCTTTCTGAGTTCTGCTCCCGGAACTTATGATGCCATTTTAATGGATATCATCATGCCGGAGTTAAACGGGTACGAAACAACCAGACAGATTCGCAGCTCTCCGCATCCTGACGGAGCGATAATCCCTATCATCGCCATGTCGGCCAACGCTTTTGCTTCTGATGTGCAGCAGTCCCTGGCCGCAGGCATGAATGACCATGTACCCAAGCCCATTGACGTCAAGCTTCTGCTAAAAACTCTGCAGAAGTATTACCATAAACCCGGGGAAAAGAACTAATCCTTATTTCTCGCTGGTCAAGATGATACGGAAAAATAACTAAAAACAGGTACCAGAATAAGGCCTCCCTAATCAGACCTTACTCCGATACCTGTTTTTCTTGCTTGGAAACTTTTTGCTTACAGTTTATCTCAGCTCAGTTTTTTAACTTAATGCCCGCCTAAAATAACAGCCTTGCTTTTAAAAAGACGTTCAGGCAGGCTTACACGATGCTTCTCATAAACTTCTCGTACACGCTCCGGCCTTTGATGGCATCGTACAGATCCCGCCGGCGCTCCCTGATCTGCATGTAGCGGATATGGTTGGCAGGATCCGGCATGAAGACCGTATCTTCCGTACCGATAAATTTCTTAAAAGCTTCTTCATAGCTCTTATAGATACCCAGGGAAACGCTGGCGGTCATAGCCGCACCTAAGGAGGTAGCTTCACTGTTGGCGTATTTAACCACCGGACGATAGGACACATCCGCCTGAATCTGGTTAAAGAGCGGCGACTTGGTCATGCCTCCCGCCACGCTGATCTGCTCCAGGTCCCCGATCATATCCTCGATAAGGGAAATATTATCGGCAATCTCCATGGCGATGCCCTCGATGATGGCACGGGCCAGGTCCCCCCGCTTCGTACCCAGGGACAGGTTAAAGAACATGCCCTTGGCCAGGGGGTTCCAGTTAGGCGCCGCGCTGCCCTCAAAATGAGGCAGCAGGGTCACCCCGCCGGCCCCGACCTCGGAGGCTTCTACTTCTTTATTGATAGTTTCAAAGGTCACGCCCTTGCCCTGATAGAACTGCTCCTTAAACCAGCGGTAAATGGCGCCGCTGTTAAAGATGCCCGCCTCAGAAATCCATTTGCCGGGCACGGCGGAAGCGCTGCAGAGCACGCGGCACTTCTTGTCAAAGGCCACCTTGTCGGAATGGACGATAACGAAGGAACCGGTACCGGTATTAGCCTCGGCCTTGCCGGTCTTGAGCACGTTTAAAGCCAGGGCCGCGTTCTGCTGGTCGCCGCCTGCCATTAAAACCGGCAGCCCCTCGGGCAGCCCCGTCTTCCTGGCATACTCAGCGGTCAGGCCGCCGGCGGCGCTGCTGGGCGGGCACAGCTCGCACAGCTTATTTTTGTCGATGCCGGAGACCGAAAGCATCTCCTTGCTCCACTCAAAGTTCTTGATGTTCATGAGCATGGTCCGGGCCGCCTGAGTCCAATCGGTCTTAAAGTTCCCGGTCAGAAGGTAGATGATGTAATCCTGTACCCCGATTAATTTATAAGCCTGCTTATAAATATCAACGCGGTTCTGCTTAAACCACATCATCTTTGGCAGAGAGAAATAAGGATTAGCCCTCAGGCCCGTCTTGCGGTAAATGCTTAAAAGGCTCATGGCATCAATCAGCTGGTCACAGATAGCCACGCTGCGCTTATCCTGCCAGGTCACCGCATTGTAAAGAGGCGTGCCGTCCTTGGCGATGGGGATAACGCTGGCCCTTTGGGAAGTTACGGAAACAGCCTCCAGGGTCAGCTTCTTTTCTTTCACGTAGGCCCCGGTCTCGGTCATAATCTTGGCCAGGCCCTCGGCCCAGTCCTTGGTATCCTGCTCTACCAGACCTTCCGGCCAGATAATCGTATGATATTCAAAGGAAGAAGTGAATAAAGATTTACCTTCAATATTGTATATGATAGCCCGGATACTCATAGTACCCACGTCTATCGTCAGGATATTTTCCATTACTATCGCACCCTTCTAAGCTTAGAACAGACCTGGCAGCGAACCGCTGACCGCACTGATAATCAGCAGCACCACCAGCGCGGTGACACCGGAAACCGTACCGCCGGCAGACCAGACCTGCATAGTCTGTTTCACGGTAAACTTGCTGAAGCGGTTAACTACCCAGAAACCGGAATCGTTAGGCAGGGACAGGCCGATGCCGCCAGCGCAGATGGCCAGAGCCACCAGAACCGGAGAAACGTTGGGCAGACCAGCCATAACGGGGGCGAAAATTGCCGAGGTGGTAACCAGGGCTACCGTAGTGGAACCTTGCGCCGCCCGCAGCACCTGGCTGATAATGAAGGCGGAAATGATGATGGCCATGCCGGCACCGCCGGTCAGACCGGACATGCCTTCTACCAGCTGCTTGCCGATGCCGGTGTCGTTGATAATCTTGCCAAAAGCACCGCCGGCGCCGGTAATCGCTAAAATGATACCGGACTGGTTGCAGGCATCGTTCATAATCTCGTTAAAGCTTTGCTTAATATACCCTCTCAGCATTACAAAGGCTACCAGGGTACCAATGAGCAGGGCGATATTTTTATTTCCCAGGAAATTAAAGACTACAAAAGCCGTGGATCCTTTGGGGAACATCATGGAAGCCAGGGTTCCGAACAGTATGATGACGATGGGCAGGAAAATCAGGAAAATACCTAAACCGCCGGAAGGCAGGTTGGCATCAGAAGCGGGAGCTTCCTCGCTAACGTCATCAAAAGCGTTGGCAAAATCGTTGGCATATTCAGGTTTATTCCCTAAGAACTTGCCGTATAACACGCCGCCTACGATGGCTGCCGGCAAGCTGACAATGATGCTGTAGAGCAGGAACCAGCCGATATTAACGTTCATGGTGGCGGCTACGGCGATAGGACCGGGGGTAGGAATAACCATGGCGTGGGTCGTAATCAAACCTACCGCCAGGGCGGTAACCAAACTTACAAAAGGTACCTTGCCACGTCTGGAAAGCGTCTTGACCAGGTTGATCAAAATAACGAAAGCCGCATCAAAGAATACTGGAATAGAAACGATATAGCCGGTTAAGGCAATGGCCAGCGGCGTATTCTTCTGGCCGGTCATCTTCAGCATCAAGGTAGCAATCTGGCCGGTACAGCCGGACATGTGCAGCAAAGTGCCTAAAGCTACGCCTAAGATGATGATGATACCGATACCTTCCATGGTGCCGCCGAAACCTTTAGCCAGGCTGTCAGCGATCTTCATCAGGTTCATACCGGTCATCAGGCCCATCATCAGGCCGCCGATGATCAGAGCTAAAAACGGATGCAGATTATATTTAATGATGGATAACAGGACGAAAATCAGAGCTACGAGGAATACTAATAACAACATGGTCAAACTCATATAAATCCCTCCTAAATTTCTTAGTCCTTCAAAGTACCCCTAACCGTTGTCATAGCTGATAATTATTTCTTTCTAAAGAAAGCGATATATTTCTTAACCACCGTCTGCACAAACTCCATCTCCTTTAAGGAAAGAACGGAGAAATGAGGCTGTTCCTGTCCCAGCAGCTTAGCCGTCTCGGCTACAGTGTACATGGAGATTTCGGTGTTCACGTTAATCTTGGCGATGCCGTTGGCGATGGTGTTCAGGATATCCTGTTCCGGTACGCCGGAGCCGCCGTGGAGCACCAGGGGAATCCCCAGACGTTTATTAATCGCTTGCAGGATGTCGATGCGGATATTAGGTTTGCCTTTATACAGGCCATGGACGGTGCCTACGGAAACCGCCAGGGCATCCACCTTAGTGGCTTCTACGAACTTTTGCGCCGCTTCCGGATCCGTATAAGCCTGCACATCGCTGGCACTGCCTTCATGAGATTTTTCCCCGGCCGCCAGGCTGCCCAGCTCCGCTTCTACGGAAACGCCGCAGGCATGAGCCACCTTGCAGACCTGGGCCGTGTTGGCCACATTCTGCTCAAAGGGCAGGGCGCTGCCATCGTACATTACGGAACCAAACCCGGCTTTGATGGCCGCATAAACCGTATCCATATTCTTGCAGTGGTCCAGATGCAGGCAGACCGGAATCTCCAGATCCTTAGCCAGGCTGCTCACGATGGCGCTGGCCGTCTCCACGGACATGTTGCTTAAATATTTGGCGCCAAAAGCTACGATAATGGGAGTGTTAGTGGCCACCCCGGCGTCAATGATACCTTTGAAAGTCTCGAAATTATAAGCGTTAAAGGAACCTACCGCATATTTCTCCGCATAAGCTTTTTGCAGAATGGTATTTAAATTAGTCAGCATGGATATCAATCTCCTTTATCGGAACCAGTAAGCCGGTGCAGGACTTCAGCCTGCACCAGCGGTTTAGTAACCAGATTTAAAAGCTCAGACCGGCACGTCCGGTTGGCCTAAAGAACCCTCTTCACTCCGTACCAGGTGCATGAAGACTTTTCGTTAATGTTTCTCCTGCTTATTTAACCTGAGCCAGCCATGCCTTGAAGTCCGGATTATCCAACACTTCTTTATTAACGATGAAGCTGGCCTTCTCGCCTTTTAGGAACTTAGCAATATCTGCTTCCAGAAGGAAGGGAGAGTTGGAAAATACTTCCGCCGTAGTCCCGGCGATGTGGGTGGTCAGGGTTACGTTATCCAGCTTGCAGTATTCGCTTTCATAATCGATAGGCTCGGTGGTAAATACGTCCAGAGCGGCGCCCATGATGCGTTTATTCTTCAGAGCATCGATTAAAGCGTCCTGGTCTACCAGGCCGGCGCGGCCGGTGTTAATCAAATAAGCGGTCTTCTTCATCAGTTTAATCTGCTCAGCGCCCACCATGCTCTTGGTAGCATCGGTCAGACGGGCGTGAATGGAAACGATATCGCTCTCTTTGAACAAGTCGTTCAGTTCCACCTTCTTGCAGCCGGCAGCTTCAATGGCCTCAGCCGGTACGAAGGGATCGTAAACCACGATATGCACGTTAAAACCGGAGAGCTTTTGTGCTACCAGACGGCCGATGTAACCAAAGCCTACGATACCGATGGTCTTGTCATGCATTTCCGGAACATAACCGTTATTGGCAAATTCTTTCTGCCAGGTGCGATTCTTAATGGCGTAGAAAGCCCGGGCGATATTGCGGGTCTCAGCTAACATCATGCCCACGGCAAAATCAGATACGGCATGGGCATTGCGGCCCTTCACGTTGAAGACCAGAATGCCTCTCTTGGTAGCTTCGGGAATGTTAACGTTCTCCAAGCCGCCCCGGGAAACGCCTACGATACGCAGCTTGGGCATAGCGTCCATAACTTTACTGGAAACAGGTACGAACAGGCCCATCAGCATCTCCGCGTCCTTACCTTCTTTAAGGATTGCATCATCTACTACTTCTATTTCCGGACCGCGTTTCTCAACTTCCAGCCTTCTGTATTGCAGTTTATCCCAATTGCTTTCAAAATCTCCTACGATGACATTTTCACCAAAGTTGGGAGCCAAATACTTATCCCAAGCCGCCTTAAAACCAGTACCATGAATCATTGCATCGCCTAACATAATTGCCTTCATGTTAAATCCCTCCTAAGTTGTAATTTTACTACTGTTTAATTTATTATTACGGTAGTTTTACTACTATATTTATTATATCTACTCTTTCAGAAATGTCAATAGTTTCTGAATATTAGTTTTTTTTATGGCTAATTAGTTTTTTTGTTTAACTAAGAGTCATTTTAAGTGTCATTTTAGGCCATTTACCTAAAAAAAGCTATAAAATAAGCTCTACTCGAAAGTAGAGCTTATTTTATAGTAGTAAATTTACGCCTATATTTTCCATTTGGCAGTAGTAAAATTACAGAGAAAAATAATCTGGTTTTGAAGAAAGGTGCTGCAAAAGCGAAAGCCTGCTATCTAAGGGCAAAACACTTTAAACAGGCCTAAAAAAGCCGCTCAAGTCTTATTCTTAGCTACCGCCACCTTAGTCTTATAAATCTGCGGCAGTATTTTGGCGCCCAGTCTGGTCACCAGGGTCACAAACACGATATCGATAATGACCAGCTGGATAATCCTGGAAGTCATGGCATCGGACCGGAAACTGGTTTCCAGGGAGGAACTGCACAAGACGCAGTCAGCCCGGTTAGCCAAGGTAGATTTTAAATAGCTGGTCACGGCTGCCACCTGACATTTATTATCCCGGGCCAAGGCTATGGCATCCAAAATTTCCCGGCTCTCGCCGGAATGAGAGACAGTAATCAGGACATCCTTATCCGTAAGATTAGTCGCCAGGATATTCGAAATATGAGGATCATGGGAGCAGATAACGTTCAGCCCCAGCCTGGTGAACTTATGAAACATATCCATAGCAATAAAAGCCGAGGCGCCCACCCCGACAATCAGGATCCGTCCGGCTCCCAGGATTAAATCGGCGAAGCGGTCCACGCTCTGGGCGTCAATGATCTCCCGGCTGTCCCGCAGGGAATTGATGGTTGAATCAATAATCTTGTTTTTAACCGCCAGGGTATCATCTTGAAAGTCTACTTCCTGATAAACCGCATGGGGACTATCCTTGGACAATTCCTGGGTCAGCTTGATTCTAAACAGCTGGTAGGAGCTAAAATTAATCTTATGCAGAAAACGCAGGACCGTTGTTTCACTGACCTGGCAGGCGGAGGCCAGCTCATTTAAGGTATTCATCATCACATCTTTGGCATGCTCCAGTACATAATCCGCCACCACTTTTTGCGAGGAAGAGAAAGTATTATATTTCACCCTGATTAAAGGCAAGACATTATCAGACACCATAAACCTCCTCATTTAATCCCTTAAGCACCGGCTAAAGATCCGAACCGCTAAAGAGAAATTTATATCGATATTATTATATCATATTCTGAAGGTTTATGTCAGTAAGCAGTGATAATTATTTTGCGGCGCCAGCTGCCTCACCTGCAAGGCCCGCATGGCGTTTAAGATAGCCAGGAAGGCCACCCCTACATCCGCAAAGACCGCCGCCCACATGGAGGCCAGGCCTAAGGCACCCAAAATTAAAATAATCAGCTTAACGCCGATAGCAAAGATGATGTTTTGGTAAGCGATTCCCAAGGTTTTTCGGGCAATCTGCATCACCGTGGCGATTTTCGAAGGTTCATCAGTCATCAGGACCACATCTGCCGCCTCGATAGCCGCATCCGAGCCTAAAGCACCCATGGCGATGCCTACATCGGCCCGGGCCAGTACCGGGGCGTCGTTGATGCCGTCGCCCACAAAGGCCAGCTTGGCTTTGGGGTTCCGGCGCTGCAACGCAGTCAACAGCTCTTCCAGCTTGGCCACTTTATCTCCGGGCAGAAGCTCCGCATAAACCTCATCCAGGCCTAAACTGGTCCCCACCTTTTGTCCTACGGAGAAGGAATCACCGGTCAACATGACGGCCTTCCGGACTCCCGCCTCCTTTAAAGCCGCCAGAGCGGCAGTCGTATCTGCCTTAAGCTCGTCTTCAATCAAGATGGAACCGGCATACCGGTTATCTACCGCCAGATAAATAACCGTCCCTGCCTCCTCTTCCGGGGTAAAAGGCACACCGGCCTCCCTCAGCAGCTTGGCGTTGCCGGCCAGGACAGTCCGGCCTGCCACTACCGTCCTTAAGCCCCGCCCGGCCAACTCTTCCACCTTACTGATCCTGGTCCGGTCAATCGGGCGGCCATAAGCCTGCTTAACCGACCGGGAAATAGGATGGTTGGAAGCCTCTTCGGCATAAGCCGCCAGCTCCAGCAGCCTGTCAGCCGAACCTTGAGCCGGCCGGACCGCCGTTACCGCAAAGGAGCCTTTAGTCAAGGTACCGGTCTTATCAAAAACTACTACCTCCGTGGCCGCCAAAGCTTCCAAATAGTTGCTGCCCTTGACCAGGATGCCGCAGCGGGAAGCCCCGCCGATACCGCCGAAAAAGCTCAGCGGGATTGAAATGACCAGGGCGCAGGGACAGGAGATGACCAGAAAGGTCAAGGCCCGGTAAACCCAGGTGTTAAAATCTCCTCCATTCACCAAAGGAGGCACCACCGCCAAAAGGCACGCCCCGATGACTACCGCCGGGGTATAATATCTGGCAAAGCGGGTAATAAAGGCTTCTGTCCGGGCTTTCTTCTCGCTGGAGTTTTCCACCAGATCCAGTATCTTCGCCACGGTGGACTCGCCAAACAACTTGGTGGTCTTAATCTGGAGCAGGCCGTTTTGATTAATACAGCCGCTGATAACCTCCGACCCCGGTTCTACCTCCCGGGGCAGAGATTCACCGGTCAAAGCGGATGTATCTAAGAAGGAATGTCCCCCCACAACCTGCCCATCCAGCGGCACCCGCTCTCCAGGCCTAACTGTAATTATTTCCCCGAGGGCCACCTGGTCCGGATCTACCTGAACCAGCTGACCTGCCCGTTCCACGTTAGCATAATCCGGCCGGATATCCATCAGCTTACTGATCGAGCGACGGGATTTATCCACCGCATAAGACTGGAACCATTCACCCACCTGATAAAAAAGCATAACCGCCGCACCCTCGGAATAATCACCCAGGAGAAACGCCCCCAGGGAAGCCAGGGCCATCAGAAAGTTTTCGTCGAAAACCTCGCCCTCCCGGATATTGCACGCCGCCCGCCAAACAATATCCCAGCCGATAAGCAGGTAACAAACTGCAAAAACCGCCAGCTCCAACCGGGGCAGAAACAATCCGCCCGGCAGCAGATAAGGCAGCAGCATACCGGCCGTGAAAAGTACCCCGGCCGCTAGAATTCTTTGTAAAAGTTTCTTTTGCTTCCTGGTCATAAAACCACCTATGCCTTTACCGTAACATCCGGCTCAAACCTATGAATAACTTTGACAGCTTCGTCCAGCACCTGTGCAAATTTCTCTTCAGGAGCTTCCAGTACCATCTTTTGAGCCAGAAAACTAACAGAAACACTAGTCACTCCTTCCAACCTGCTGATGCCCCGTTCCATCTTTGCTGCACAATTAGCACAGTCTAAATCTACTAATTTAATGGTTTTCTTCATGATTACAGACACCCTTCCTAGTTAGTTTTATTTTGTTCAAACGTTCAAACGATTATTTGATTGTTTCTAAGCTAAGTATAGCATAAGGCTGGGAATTGTCAAGGGGAAAATTTAAGTCCATCTGCACATTTTTTCATTTCATGCACTCAAAAGGCGTAAAACCCATAATAAAAGCGCCCTAAATTAATAGAGCGCCTACAGTATCAAATCTTCGTTATTAAATTTTCCTTCTGGTCAAAGGCCAGCTCCCGGGGTTCATCTTCTACCGTCAGACCTTGATACTTACCTGACTTTACCTCCTCGTAGTAGGCTTCGGATAACATAATCCGGCCGATATGCAAACTGTTAGGAATACGTATAACCCTAACCGGTCTGCCCTGAGCGCCGTTCAAGGTTCTGATACAGGCCTGGACAGCCTGTTTATCCGTAGCCATGATAAGAGGAATGGAAGCAGATTTTATCACCGTACTGGTTAAACAGTTAGGATACATCATCTGCAGATCCATCTTGTCAAAAATCCGTTTGGTGATAACGCTGGCCAGTCCCGTCCCCAAAGCATTGCCATGGGAACAATCCGACAAGTCCAAAAAGCAACTGCGCTGCACCTTGACCCCGCCGGTGGCAAATTCCGTGGAAAAGGTACCGGTAATATTAGGGTCCACTCCGGTACCGCTATAGTTTTTACCGATTTCGTCCACGATAAGTACATCGCCTGCTCCTACCAAAAGCTTAGGCATATTGCTGAAAGCTTCCTGTAAAAGTTCCGGCTCCCGGGTTAGAATATTTTCGGGCAGCACGGCCTCCAGTTTGCAGGTCTCGTCGTAAGCATTCTCCAAACAGGGCAGAGCCAGCAGAATGGGTGCTTTGGCTAATATCACCCTGGCATTAGCCGGCAGGTTTTTCGCAATCAGACCCATCCCGTCCTGATGCACGCTTTCCGCCCCGGCCTGTTTGCCCAAACCAACCACCATCATCTTACAGATGCCGCTTTCATAAGTCCCCCGAAAAGCGTTATGGGGTTTAATCCGGCAGGAGACAATGATGCCATCGGACTCATAAGCCAGCTTGTCCATGTAAACCGGTTTACCGTAAATGGATTGTCCCAACAGCACCGTTTCCATACAGGAATGAATAGGACAGCCCATAGATTCTTCCGTAATCCCGTATCCGGCCAAAATCTCTTTCTGGCCCTCCGCCGTAGCCCCGCCGTGACTGCCCATAGCTGGCACGATAAACGGTACTGCGCCTTGGGACTTCACAAAATCCACGATAGCTTTGGTGATGATGTTCACATTAGCTACGCCCCGGCTGCCGGCGGTAATAGCCAGCTTCATCCCAGGCTTAAACAACCGCTTAAACTGCGGCTGACTTAATTCTTTAAAAACGGCGCCGGTAATCTCCTCCGGCCTGATGACCGGCCTGGGGAAGTCCTGCCTGGCGCGAAACATCCGGGGTAGAGGAACTCCGGCTAACAGTTTTGCAACCACGCCTCCGGTTTTGATTTCCATCTCGTTCTCCTTCTTGCACGCACCTAATTTGCGCATGTATCTAAAAAATCATTTAATCCATCTTAGCCGCGTCAGGCGGCATCAAGCCACCTTTAACAATCTGACAAAGCCAAGCCTGGTGCTTGCGCCTGCAATTATTTCACCTGGCCGGCCCGCTCCAGAAAGCCCCGGATAATGTCACAGGACTTATTCATCTTCTCTTGTTCTTCAGGTGCCAGCTTAATCTCATAGATGCGTTCCATGCCGCCTTTACCGATGACGCAAGGTACCCCGATGGCCACATCCTTCTGGCCGAACTCGCCGTTTAAGGCAGTTGAGCAGGGCCATACCAGCTTCTGGTCGTGGAAGATGGCCTTAATCAGCATCAAGGCTACGTTAGCAATGCCGAACTCCGTGCAGCCTTTATTAGTATATTCAAATTCCGCCGCAAATTTAACCTGCTCTTGCAGCTGATTTAAATCCAACTTTGCCAGTTTCGCATCCTGCTTCATCATGTCCAGAAGCGGCACCCCTTGAACAAAAACATGGGACCAAACGACGAAATTAGAATTGCCATGTTCACCCATGCAATAAGCCTGAATAGAACGGCGGCTATAGCCGGTGGCCTGGGACAGGATACGCAGCAGTCTGAAAGTCTCCAGGCTGGTCCCGGTACAGAAGCAGCGGTGAGAATCCCAGTGCATCTGACGGCGGATATATTCGCAGACGATGTCCGCCGGGTTGGAGATGCTAATCATGATGCCTTTAAAATCTACTTTTTTAAGATGGCTCAGAACTTCGTTAGAAGCCCGGATCGTATCATCAAACATATCCAGACGGGTCTCGCCCTGACGACGGGTACGGCCGAAAGCCATCACCATAATATCCGCATCGTTTAAATCTTCATATTTACCCTCATAAACCTGGCAGGCATGACCGCAAATTGCGCCGCTGATGGCATCATCTACATCCAGAGCCTGAGCCGGTGCCTTCTTAGCTACGATATCGATTAAGGCAATCTCGTCAGCTTCCCCCGCCTGAGCCAAGGCCAAAGCTACATGGGAACCTACGTGACCTGCACCAATAATAACCACCTTACGGGTTTTAAACATGATAAACTCCTCCTGTCTTAAACTAATATTTCAGTTAAACTTAAACAAATTCAAACCTACTTCGGAAGAATATTCCCGCTCCACGCTTCCTTCAATTTTATGCAGGATAAATTCTCCGGTCAGGCTGATAACGCCCTTATTCAAATGGCCGGCGTAAAACTTCTGCTTGGCAACATTGCCTACGACCATATGCACATGCAGATAAGTCTTGCCAGCCATAGTGGAGATATTACCACTGCAGGAAGCAATTTCAAAATCGCCCTTATACTCCTGCGATAAATATTTAAACTGCTCCCGGCTAAATACCCCCAGCGTCACCTCGCCTACCGCACCAATACCCTGCACCGTCCCCAGAGTGATATGTTCTTTTTCACACACGGCAGTAAGGTCAGCTAAGATCTCTTCGCCTTTTTGCATCCTGACCACATAATCCTGACCAAATTTTCTATATTCCATCCTGCGCCCTCCTCAAAACAAGCAAAAAGAGCACCCAAACTAACCAATATTCTATTGGTTCAGAGTTGGAGTGCTCCGATAAAATTTTGCCACCTTATAGCCTATACCCCAGCATGGCCCTACCCGCACCAGGCCGGCATACACGAGGTGATATGAATTATAGCAGCCCTGCCGCTTTCATGGTCTTCTTGAAGCCTTCCATGGCCTTGCCTTCCGGTGTCGGCAGACTAGGTTTATAAGGCACGCCTACCTTACGACCCCGCAGAGCAGCCATATCCTTAGCGGCTACCGGGAAGCTGGCCGCATCCATGGACAGACGTACCGGGTTCAGCTTAAACTGAGCTTCCAGAGAACCCTTCATATCGCCGGCGGCAAACTTCTTATAAATATCGGTAATCAGCTCCGGCATAAAGTTAGCAGCGGTGCACACTCCGCCTACCGCGCCGTGGCACAAAGAAGCGTATAACAAAGTATCTTTACCGCCGAATACTTTAAAGTCAATATCCCGGTTGCGGCGGATAAATTCCGACGTTTGGGTAATATCACCGCTGGTATCCTTCATGCCCACGATGTTCTTAACTTCGTGCGCCAATTTTTCCACCAGGTTAGCCGACAAGGTATAACCTACCCGGCCGGGATTATTGTAAATTAAAACCGGAGTCTCCGGTACGCTCTCCGCAATAGTCTTGAAGTGGTAATACAGCTCCGCCTCGTTAGGCTTTAAGAACATCGGCTGCAGCACGGATACGCCGTAAGCGCCGTTTTTGGCCGCCATCTTAGCTAAACGGCAGCCCTTCTTAGTGCTGATGGCGCCGATGCCAAAGAAAATAGGCACCCGGCCCTTAGCCTGATCTACCGCAATCTTCAGGCCCCGTTCCATTTCGTCTTCCTCAATCATATAGAACTCGCCATTGCTGCCGAAGACCAGGATACCGCTAACACCGCCGTTAATCACATAATCAATCTGGTCCCGGAACTCCTTTTCATCAATTAACTCATCTTGATCACAAGGAGTAAGAATAGGAACGATAACACCTTTCAAAACATCTGTATTCATGCTTAACTCCTCCATATCTGCCCGCAAGGGGTGCTTTGACAAAGAGCCGGGCTTACCCGCTTATAGAGTAACACCGGCTCTTCTAAATTTATAATTATTTCTTCTCCGGCTGTACGCTTACATCCGCTACTTTTTCATAGTAACGCAGCAGGGAAGAATGGTCTTCCTTCTGATAGCCATAAGCTTTCAGGAACTGCATCATTTCCATAAGCTGACCGGTCAAAGGTACCGGAGAGCTGATAGCATGAGCCGCGTTCAAAGCGTTGGTCAAATCCTTAATATGCAGCTCAATCCGGAAGCCCGGTTTGAAATTGCCGGCTAACATCATAGGAGCCTTGGCGTCCATGACGGTGGAACCAGCCAGGCCGCCCCGGATAGCTTTATAAACCAGTTCCGGATCAGTGCCGGCTTTCTTAGCGAAGGTCAGTGCTTCCGCTACTGCGGCGATATTACAAGCTACCACGATCTGATTAGCCAGCTTGGCTACGTTGCCGCTGCCCAGAGGCCCTACATAAACTACACTGCCAGCCATCTGCTTCAAGAGGGGCTGATATTTATCAAATAAATCCTTCTTGCCGCCAACCATAACCGACAAGGTACCATCAATCGCTTTGGGCTCGCCACCGGAAACCGGAGCATCCAGCATCTCAATGCCTTTAGCCGCAATCTCTTCGCCAATCTTCTTGCTTTCTACGGGGTCGATGGAGCTCATATCAATCAGAATCGTACCGGGCTGCGCACCTTCAGCTACGCCGTCCTTGCCCAGAACCGCTGCTCTTACGTGAGGAGAATTGGGCACCATGGTGATGATGACCTTGCACTGTTTAGCTACTTCTTTATTGTTAGCTGCAGCCTTGGCACCAGCTGCTACCAGTTCGTCAATAGCGGCCTGATGAAAATCAAATACTACAACCTCGTTACCAGCCTTTAACAAATTCTTAGCCATGGGTTTGCCCATAATGCCTAATCCGATAAAACCAACTTTCATAATTGTTACCACCTTTCTGCATTACTGCTTTAACCATATCTTATCAAATAGAATATTAAAAATGACCTTCAGAGCTTAAATTCTTACCTATTTAAATTATAGGTTCAACTTGTTTAGTAGTCAAATTAATTATATTACTATCGTTAATAAGTTTTTCTTGTTTTTACTACCGTCTAAACTATCTTTATTTTAAGCGGCAACTTTCTCAAAAAACCCTGCAAACTATTCAGTTTACAGGGCTTAAACTCACTAATCAAATAATAAATTGGGCAATGAGCAACTCGAAAATACCTACAAAGGCCATGATTAACGATACAGCGGTCTTACATTTAATTTGATCGTTAAGCTCGTGCACGCCATACATACCGTTCCAAACCCAGAAACCGGAATCGTTAAAGTAAGAGAAGGAGATAGCGCCAACGCAGCAGGAGATGGCCATCAAAAGCGGGCTAACCGGCAGGGTCCCCATCAGAGGAGCCGTCAGAGAAGCCGCAGTGGTAATAGCTACGGTAGCAGAACCTAAAGCGATACGCATTAGAGCCGCGATGATGAAAGGAATCAGGACGGCGGGAAGCGGCCAGTTCAAAACCATGGCGCCCAGAGCGTCGCCGATACCGCTGACCTTGATAACCTGGCCCAGAGAGCCGCCGGCACCGGTAATCAGCATGATGATGCCGGTATCTTTAATAGCATCGTCCATCATCTTCAAAACTTCTTTGTCAGCCATCTTGGGCACCAGGCCGTAAATAGCCAGGAGCACGCCGATGGTCAGAGAAATAATGGGGCTGCCGACTAAGGCGATGAATTGATACAATAAAGTGGTCTTGGTCATACCAACAAAATCTACGCAAGTTTTAATTAAGATTAAAATAATTGGAATCAGAATAGGATTTACCGAAGGAATCAATCCGGGCAGACCCGGTTTGTTCAGGAACTCATCCAAGTTATCCATGCTCTTGATGTACTCAGGTTTATAATCCTTACGGATATACTCACCGTTATCGCCCAGCACCTGATAAATCTTTTTGCCAATCCAGATGCAGTAAGGCACTATAACAATCAACATAGGAATGGAGATGATAGCACCACCGGCAATCATCTGGCCCACGTCAATGTTGAACATGCCGGCCGCAGTCAAAGGACCAGGTGTAGGAGGAACCAGGCAGTGGGTCAACTGCAGTCCGGAAGCCATGGCCAGACCCAGGCCGATCATGGATTTGCCGGTTACCCGGGAAATCGCTTTACACAAAGGAGCAAAAATAACGTTGGCAGAATCAGCGAAAACGGGGATTGAAACTATCCAGCCGGTAATACCCAGGGCCCATTCTTCATGGCCCTTGCCTACCGCTTTAACAAAACTGTAAGCCAGCTTTTCTGCGGCTCCGGCTTTTTCCAGGATACCGCCCATCATAACGCCCAGGCCGATGATAATACCCGTGCTGGCCAGGGTGTTGCCGAAACCGGCTGAAATGGCGTTTACCACACCGGTAACGCTTTTGCCGGCAACCTTCATAGTGGTAATCGGCATTCCGCCAATCAAACCGGTAATTAAAGCTGCAATCAACAGAGCGATAAAGCTGTGTACCTTAGTCTTAGATACCAAATAAATCATGACGATAATACCAATCGCCAGGCCCAGGAGCATTCTTGTTGACTCGTCCATATTATATCCTCCTCTTTTTAAATAAACCTCTTTGTTTAAAATTCACGTCATAGCCATATAAGTGCGGTGCTAAAAACTTTATTACAAATAGTTAACTGAAACACTAGTTAAGCGTTTTAACTTCTAATTAAGAGAAAAAGGCCGCACCGCTCTACCAGGCGCGGCCTTCCATCTCCAGTTTATCTTACCAGGCAAGGCTTCTTGGCATCAAACTTCCAGCCAGGAATCAGATACTGCATGCCCATAGCATCGTTGCGGGCACCCAGACAGTTCTTCATATAAACTTCATGAGCCTTGAGTACTTGCTCCCGGTCCACTTCAATGCCTAAACCAGGTTTCTTGGGAACCTTGATGCAGCCGTCTACAATCTGCATGGGTTCCTTAGTCAGGCGCTCAATGCCTTCCTGCCAGATCCAGTGCGTATCCAGAGCGTTATATTCGCCGGGAACAGCCGCGCCGGTCTGCACGCACATGGCCAGGGAAATATCAAAGTGGTTATTGGAGTGAGAACCCCAGGTATAACCGAACTCGTGACACATCTGCGCAATCCTGACGCTGCCGGCCATGGTCCAAAAATGAGGGTCGGCCAAAATGATATCCACGGCTTGGGACTCCAGGGAATGACCAACCTGACGCCAGTCGGTGGCAATCATGTTCGTAGCGGTGGGGAAACCGGTACGACGACGGAACTCACTCATGATTTCACGACCAGAGTAGCTGCCCTCAGCACCACAGGGATCTTCACAGTAGGTCAGTATACCTTTCATGTCGCTGACATAGCGGCAAGCATCATCTAAGAGCCAGGCACCGTTGGGGTCCAGGTCCATCCTGGCATCCGGGAAAGCTTTCTTCATGGCCTTGATGACCTTCATCTCTTCGTCACCGGCCAGTACGCCGCCCTTAAGCTTAAAGTCTTTAAAGCCGTATTTTTCCTTGGCAGCCTTGCACAAAGCTACGATGGTTTCAGCATCTAAAGCTTCTTCATGACGCAGGCGGTACCAGTCACACTTGGAATCCAGCTCCTGAGCATAAGGCAGGTCGGTCTTTTTGCGATCACCTACGAAGAACAGGTAACCTAGAAAACGAACGCTGTCCCTTTGCTGACCTTCGCCAAGCAGTTCGCAAGCCGGAACTTCCAGATATTTACCTAACAGGTCCAGGCAAGGAGCTTCGATAGCGGTCAACACATGCACGCCTGTACGCAGGTCGAAGGTCTGGTTGCCGCGAACGTCATCTTTGCAGCTGGCGTCTAACATTTTCTTAACCTTCAGCATGGTACTCTTGTATTCCGAAAGCTTAGTACCTTCTACAATCTTAACGCTATCCTCCAGAGCCTTGGTAATCTTCTGACCGCCGGGAACCTCACCTACGCCGGTATTGCCGGTAGAATCAGTCAGGATAACGATGTTTCTGGTAAAATAAGGAGCATGCGCTCCGCTCAGGTTTAACTCCATACAGTCTTTGCCAGCTACCGGGTAAACTTCCATCTTCGTAATTACAGGAATCATTGTTAGTACCACCTTTCGTTTTTCTAAATGATTTATAAGTGCATGACTACTTTGGAAACTTGTTTAACCACCAGGAACCAAAACTCAGGTAAATTTTTAAATTGCATGTTCTTTCAGACAATTTAGTATTTTTTGTTTCTTCAATTTCTTTAATTACATTCTAAGCTAAGGAGTATAATAAGTCAAATTGGTAAATTTTAGTATTTTACTTAGTTTTTCTTATTGTAAAGTATATGAAATCAGACTTAAAGACAAAAAAAGTACCTAATCCAGTTAACTCTGGCTGCAGCCAGAATCATAGATTAGGTACAAAGCTTATTTTTGTAATTCGTTAAGGATATTAGCCAAAATCCGCCTGACAATACATGACCTGGCCGGATTTCATGGTTAATTGAGGTACCAGGACTTGATGTCCCTGAAAAGTATGACCTAAAACATCAACATAGTTGACATCTTTCTTAACCAGTTTGAAGATAGCTAAATCAGCCACCGTTCCCGCCGCTAAAGAAGCTAAATCTTCCCGTCCGACCGCTCTGGCCGGATTAATAGTCACAGTAGCTAAAACCTGTTCCAGGGACATACCCATATCCAGATACTTACTTAAAATGCGTGGCAGACTGTGCAACGGCTGCAAATAGAAACTAGAAGTATTATTATCTGAACTGATAATATCCGGGAAGAAGCCTTGAGCCACCGCTTTTTGACAGACCGTTAAATCATAGTTGCTGCGGCCATTACTCGCATCAAACCAAACCCCGCGCTTCGCCGCCTCTCTAATGCAGGACCGCACCTGTCCAGACGAATCCAGGATAGTTTCACGACCCAGACCCTGGAAAGCATGACAGACGACATCTCCTTTTCTTAACATAGCGGTCAGCTTGTCTAAACCTAAAACCGGTTTAGTGATATGTACAATGACCCGGCAGCCAATTTCTCCGGCTAGTTTTACAGTCGCCGCCAAGGAAGCTTCCGCTTCGTCAGGATTGATAATACCTTCAGACATCCTGGTTTTTAAGCCTACCAGATTATCCGGATATTTTTTAAACAGTTTCTTTATCTTAGGGATATCGAAATGCTGCACTTGCAACTGTTCCGGATACCGATCAGTTACTTGGCCTCCGCTGGCTACCAAAAGATCATTGAAAATTCTAACGTCGCTCAAAGCCATGACCGTATTTTGATACAGCTCATAATTCGCAGCGCCGCAACTGCCAGCATCCACTGCCGTAGTAATACCGCAGGGAAAAGAAGCCGCATCAGGGTTAACCCCGTTTTCCGTCCCGTGGTTAAAATAGTGGACATGATAATCAATAAGGCCCGTGGTCACAATACAACCCTCAGCATCAATGATTCTGTCATCGGCGCGGGTCGTTTCCCTGACGATGACCCCATCTTCCACCGAAATATCAGCTTTAGTTAATTGGCGGGTGACCGGATTATAAACCAGTCCCCCTTTGATTATAAAAGCACTCACTTCGTTTCTCCTAACTGCGCTCCTTTTACAACAACGCTTTTATTTTGCGGCTGCGATAGCGTCATTCAACTGCTTAACAATATCCTCGCCGACATTTTTCTTAACCATATCATACACTACGGTAGCCTTGCCTCTGAAATCCTTTAAAGTAGCCGCATCCAGGGTAATAATCTGGCAACCGGCTTTTTCACAAGTCTTCTTATAGCCGGCGATGCTTTCATCGGCTTTGCTGTTGGCATAATTTACTGCTTCAACCGCACACTCATCTACCAGTTTCTTAACATTAGGAGGCAGGCTGGAATACAGTTTATAATTCATGAAGAAAGTAATGATATGACCAATATGATTAGTCTCAATTACATATTTCTGAACTTCCTGCATATTATTGCCTACAATATTCATATAAGGATTTTCTTCGCCATCAATCGTGCCTTGCTGCAGGCCCATGAAAACTTCGGTGAACTGCATAGGAGTCGCCGCGGCGCCTAAAGCATTCCAGTAAGCAATATGATACTGATTAGTCATAACGCGAATCTTCTGGCCTTTCAAATCAGCCATATTATGAACCGGTTTATTAGTGGTTAACTGACGGAAACCCGCATCAGAGAATCCCAGCATCTGGATACCACCCTTATTGTTATACTGGTTCAAGACCTTAGTAAAATCGCCCTTCATAACCTTTCTCATCTGGGTTACATTATCAAACAGGTTAGGCATATCAAAAATCGCATATTGAGGAATAAAATCTACCAGATCCGTAGTCATGCCCGTACCAATATCGATAGAACCACTGATAACTGCTTCCGTAAACTCGGTAGTGTTGCCCATCTGACCACTGGGATACAAATCTACTACAATTTTACCGCCGGATTTCTCTTTCAATAAGTCAGAGAACTTTTGCACCATCATATAATTAATCGTAGTTTCAGAAACGGTCATTGCCGCATTCCAGTGATATTCCGGATACTCACCTGCCGCTGCGGTCTTAGCCGGAGCTGCCGGTTTGGTTTCCGGTTTACTTTCTCCGCCGCCACAACCTGCCATTGAAACTGCCATGATTACCGCCAAGAATGTTGCCAATAGTTTTTTCATGTTCTTTCCTCCTTAAAATTTATTAATTAAGTTTACTAAAAAAAATGATTTTTTTATTTCTATTTGCCTAAAAAGATTACCCACCAGGTGACTATTTCTGAATTATCATCTATCGGCTTAACCAAAAATCGTGGTCAGGTACATGCTAAGCTGAGGTACGAAGGTAATAACCATCAAAGAGAGGAAAAAGGCTATCAGAAACGGTACCGTGGCCTTAGCCAGCTTCAAAACCGGGATATCGGTCATAGCCGCTCCCACAAACAGGTTGATGCCCATCGGCGGGGTTACCATGCCGATAGCCAGGTTGCAGGTCATGATGATACCGAAGTGAACCGGGTCGACGCCGATACCTTTAGCGATAGGTACCATAATAGGAGTCAAAATCATGATATTGGGAATATTGTCGATGAACATGCCGCAGACCAGCATAATGGCGTTCATGATCAAGAGGATTACTATCTTATCGTTGGACATGGCCAGCACGGACTGACTGATAGTCTGGGGATAACGCAGCATGGTCAGGCATCTGGCAAAAGCCGTAGCCGCGGCAATTACAAACAAAATGTTAACGTAGGTTTCAGCTCCCGTCATGAACACTTTGCCTATCTCGGAAATCTTAATGGTCTTATACACAAAGATACAAACGAATAATCCGTAGAACACACTTACAACCGCCGATTCCGTCGGGCTGCAGATACCGGAATAAATAGTACCCAGGATAATAACCGGGGCTAAAAGAGCCCAGAAACTTTCTTTTAACAAAGGCCAAAAACCTTTGGACCTGATCTCATTATAATTGGCCATCAGTTTTTCTTTGTCTTCACCGTGTTTCTTGCAATAATAGTAACTGTAAATCATCAAGCTGAAACCAATCAAAAGTCCCGGGAAAATACCGGCGATAAACAATTTAGAAGGAGAAGCATTGGCCGCCGCGGCATACACGATATAAGAAATACTGGGCGGTATGATGACGCCTAGCCCGCCGGCCACGGTCACGATAGCCGCCGCAAAGATTTTTTCATAGCCCATGCTGACCAGGAAAGGAATGGTCATGGAACCTACCGCGGAAACCGTCGCGGGAGAAGAACCGGAAATAGCGGCGTAAAACATGCAGGTTACAATAACCGCACAAGGGAACCCGGCCGTCTTATTGCCGATAAAGTAAGCGAAGAAATTGAACAATCTTTTTGACAAACCGCCTTCGGCCATAACCATACCGGACACCATGAAAAGCGGTACGGCCAGCAAGGTAAAACTGTTCATCCCGGCAAACATACTCCGGGCAACATCCAGGGCGGTAAAAGGGAACTTACTGTTCATCAGGTTAGGCAGCAGCGACATAATGCCGAACACCCCGCCTACCGGCATTGCAATAGCTAAGAGAATAATCAGCAGGATAAAAAATAGTCCGATGGTCATGATTTATGTACCTCCGTATCTGCTTCAGCTTTTTTTCTAAAACTCAGGACGATCATCTGTACGGATCGGAAAATGGCTAAAGCGACGGCAAAACCCATAATCCCGTATAGATAAGCTACCGGAATCCTCAGAGCCGGACTGGCTTGATGTACCTGCGCCGATTTACCGATAATTCCTAAGGTTCCCTGGAACAACCAGACGAGAAAAACAATCATCACGATACTACAAATCTGGGTAAATATTTTCTGAATCGACTTCGGCACGTACATCATCAAAGTATCCACCTTAATGCTGGAGCTCTTCCTGATGGAACAAGGAAGACTGAAAAAGGCCGATAAAGCTAAACAATAACAACAAATCTCATCGGACCAGCTTAGCGCATGATGGAAACAATAACGCATGATGACATTGGAGAAAGACAGGACACTCATGATAAACAAAAGAATCGCCAGAATTACTAACTCGAAGTTCTGATCAAACCACTTCAAACCTTTCATCCCACACACCCCTTTAACTGATTTTTTAAAATTGTACAAATTTTATATCTCTTTTAAAGTCATTATAACTGTGCTATAATAAGAAGTAAAGCTACTAATAATTACATTGGTTATTAGTATTTCTTGTAGTGTAAGCTAAAATAATTCTCCATTGACCTACAGGTAACCGCTTACAAGAGCTATTAATGGCCGGGAGGAAAATAGTATGGATCTAAAACAATTAGAGTATATCGTAGCTATCGCTAATCACGGTAATATTTCCCAGGCGGCTTACGCCATGTTTGTCACACCATCTGGCTTAAACCAGCAGTTAAAAAAATTAGAAGATGAATTAGGAGTTCAGTTATTCTATAGGGACAAACATAACGTACATCTCACGGAAGCCGGACGCATCTATGTCGATAACGCCAGGGTTATCTTAAGGATTAAAAAGAATACTTATACCATGCTGAACGATCTTAAGGGAAATACAGTAGGTACCCTTAACCTTGGTTTAACCCATGAACACGGTATCGATCTCTTTACTTCTGTTTTCCCGAGCTTTAATAAAAAGTATCCTGGTGTTACCTTTAATCTTACCGAAGGGATAGTTGACCGACAGCATGAGCTCATTAAAAATGGTTCCCTGGATTTTGGCATCGTCATGATGGGCGAACAAGATAAAATCAATCTCAACTACATCAAACTTTATAATGAAAATTTAATCCTGGGCGTTTCCCGTAAACATCCTCTGGCCCGCTTCGCTGCACCTCCCGGCCAACCTCTTACTACTATTGATTTAAAAGAGTTCCGTAAGGAAAGATTCTCTCTGATTTTTGCCAGCTCCACCATGCGTAAGATTGTCCAGCCGGTTTTTGACAAAGCTGGATTTCAACCTCATCTGCTCATAGAAACAGCCATGAACCACGCCCTGGTCAAGATGGTGGCAATAGGTTTATGCTGCACTATTATTCCCGAATCCCGGGCATTTGCCAATCCTATGTATAATGATCAAGTAGCTTGGTTCTATCTTGAGTCTAGACCTAACTGGAATGTATATATTGCTTGCCGCAAGGATATTAAACTCAGCGCAGCTGCCCAGTATTTTATTAAGCTGGCCCAGGAATACGGAGCTACGCTAAGCCAGAGTTTTTATAAAAATTAATAAAAAATATAAACGCTTAAATAACACCAGAAAAACAATTTTTTAAGTCACCCATAAAAAAAGTGTATCTGAACGAAACCGGTTTAAATTTAAGCCAGCATTATCGCTCGATACACTTTTTTATTTCAAATTTAAATAGTTAAGCCTTGTAACTCATTACACAATCCAGCCTCATGAGTCCTACGAAACAATTATGCGATGCTCTTCCAATCAGGTAATAGGCGCCGGATTGAAAAGGCACAAATCGTTATAAACCTTCCATTTTTGAGCCCAGGTCTGCTTTTTCCCGCTGGCCACCGCAATAATCAATTCAAAAATCTCCTGCCCCACACTTTCAATGGTCGCTTCGCCTTCGGCAATCCGCCCCGCATCAACATCGAACACGTCAGGCCAGTTCTTAAAGGCCGCATGCCGGCTGGCCACCTTAAGTACCGGGGCCATCGCCAGGCCGTAAGGCGTACCACGGCCCGTGGTAAATACCTGCAGATGAATACCAGATGCCAATTGACAAGTACCACAGACAAAATCGCTAGCCGGAGTAGCGGCATAGATTAAGCCTTTCTTCGTTGGCCGTTCGGCCGGAGACAAGACCTCATTAATCGTTCCGGTACCGGATTTGATGATGGAGCCCATGGCTTTTTCGACAATATTGGATAAACCACCCTTCTTATTACCAGGGGTAGTATTAGCCGCCCGGTCCACGCCGCCGGCTTCCAGGTAATTATCATACCATTTCATCTCTTCCAGCAAACGCCCGCCAACCTCCGCATTGGCACAGCGCGGCAAAAGACGATCCACCCCGTCCCTGACTTCCGTCACTTCGGAGAACATCACCGTAGCACCGGCCCGCTCCAATAAATCGGCCGCATAACCAACCGCCGGATTAGAAGTCACGCCGGAAAGAGCATCACTGCCGCCGCACTGCACGCCTACCACCAGGTCGGACAAGGGACAGGTCACCCTGGTCCGTTTATTAAGACGGGCCAAGATAGGCCGGGCCGCATTAACAATAGCGTCTAAAGAAGCCTGCATTCCTGGTTCATCCTGCAGGCAGATCATTACCGCATTAGGGTTGTTATCCAGCACCACTTCGGGCCGCAGCTTTTCACAGCCCAGACTGACGAGCAGCAGCTCTCCGCCAAAATTAGGGTGCTTGGCCAGATTTTTCACCGCCCGGATAGGTACCTTGGCCTCAGGTGCGTTAATAGCCACCCCGCAGCCATAGGCATGTTTCAAAGCCACTACTCCGTCCACATTAGGATAGTCAGGCAAAAGCTCCTTCTTTATCCGCTCCACTGCCAGGTCCAACACCCCCGCCGTACACTGCACGCTGGTATGGATACCTAAAAGATTGAGCGAGCCGGCGCTGCCGTCCGGGTTGCGATAGCCCTGGAAGGTATAGCCTTCTAAAGGCTTCTTCGCCGGCGCCTTAACCGGCTGATAAATCAGCTTATCTACATCCACCGCCGGAGGCAGACCCACCAGCGATTCATCAATCCAGCTGCCCTTAGGAATATCCCGCTTAGCGTAGCCGATTACCTGACCGTAGCGGATAATTTCCCCGCCTTGAGGAATGTCCGTCAACGCCGCTTTATGAGCCTGCGGCACATCAGTGGTTAAGGTAAAGCCATCTTCAAAGACGGTACCAGCCTTCAGCCCGCCCTCATTAGCGATAACAGCTACATTGTCTTCTTCCCGCATCTTAATACGCAAAGGTTTAGTCAAGGTCATTCTGCACCCTCCCTCTCTTTACTTCGTTGCTTAGGGAAATAATCACTCACAGTATTTTTTATAACTTCTTTGACTCTGGCACTTAAAATTTTAAAATTCTTATCAATTTGCCCTTGCACTTGTTTTATTCTTATTGTAGAATTAAAGATAAAATAAGTCAAATTGATAGAATTTATGCAATTAATTAGCTATTCTTATTTTATATAAAAGTAGCTAAATCTGCCTGACCCGGCTAAATTATTACAGCAAACTCCCACGGGCCTGGATTAGTGAAAAAGTAAGGAGCCATCATGGAACTACGTCAGATAGAATACATCATCAAGATTGCGGAAGCCGGCGGCATCACCCGGGCAGCCGAACAGCTCTTTATCACCCAGTCAGCTTTAAACCAGCAGCTACTTAAATTAGAAGCGGAGCTTGGCATCCAGCTTTTTCACCGGCGCAAAAATAATTTTACCCCCACGGACGCCGGCGAGGTCTATATTAAGTATGGACGAGAAATTCTGCAAAAAAAACGGGAAGCCTATAACATCATTTATGACTTGGCCGACAACAACCTGGGACACTTTTCCCTGGCCTTCTCCCCGGAACGTGGTATCGAGATGTTTGTAGCCGTCTATCAGGCTTTTCATCAAAGGTTCCCTAAGATTATCGTCGAACCGCAGGAAATGCGGGTCCACCTGCAGCTGCAACAGATTTTAAAAGGCTACGTGGATTTGGGTCTGATTACCTTACAAGAATCTGATAAGCTGCCTGATTTGGAATACGAACATGTCCGGTATGAGCCTCTGCTTTTAGCCATTTCCCGCCAAAACGCATTAGCCCAAAATGCAGCTCCGCCAAACACGTACATAGACGAATTACCGTATCTGGACCTGACCCAGCTAAAAAACGAGCCGTTCGTTTTAATGTTCAAAAATTCTACCCTACGGACCATCATAGATACTGCCTTCAAGAAGGTTAACACCCTTCCCAATATCATATTTGAAACTGCTAGTAATCGTACATTAATTACCATGGCCAAGAATAATATTGCCTCAACTATCGTCTCAGGTGAATATTATTATTATCAACAAGATATCGCTTTTTATAGAATTCCCGGCGATCCCCAATGGGAAGTATGTACCGTATACAAAAAAGGCTCCTACCGGAGCCAGGCAGCTATTTATTTCAATGACCTGATTAAAGAATATTTTACCAAAACTAATCCTCTTTTACTCAGAACTAATATGCAGAAAAACACTTAAAAATAAAAGCCTGCTACCAAAGTAAATTTCGGTAACAGGCTTTTATTATGATAACTTTATTTATTTCAACACCCACTCTTCCTCACCCTGCATCTGCTCTTGAAACTCCTGGAACTCCCGGTGCTGCAGACTGTAGGACATACTCTCCGTGAAACCCAGGATAGCCTGCACGGCCCCTTGATAATCCCGGCTTTCCGACAAACAGGCATCATAGTCTTTTAAAAAACCGGCCATGACCTCCCGGCGGTCCTGCCGAAAATGGGCCAGCTCGGTATTGAGTGTCTGATAATAATTTAACGTAGTTTCCCTGGCTGCTTCCTCTAAAGCAGCCATTTTTTCGTATTCCTGCTTTTGCAGCTGCGACTCCTGCAGCAAAGCTTTGGCAGCCTGGAGCACATAGCTGGACACCGTATAGGCGGCAATAGGCAGAAAGACGCTCCCCAGACCGCCGGCGATTAAAGTAAACGATTTGACGAAATAAATCGTTACCGTAGATTTAACCACCGTGTCCTGCAAAGCCCGGCCCAGTTCCGCTTCATCAATTTGGCCCCTGCTATAGGCGTACAGCGCCTGGCCGCCGTCCAGCATACCTGCGGCGATAGTAGTGGAGGCGGTGCTGCTGCTGATTACCGGCAGAGCCGCCTTCTGCCCCGCCTGACGTACCAGGGAGGATAGTAAACCGATGGCTCCGCCCTGCTTAGCGCCTTGAGCTGCCGCCAGCCCCATATTTTTTACGGCTTCGCTTAACTGCTTTTGGTCCTTATAAACATCAAAAAGTTCCTGACAGCCGGTAATGAGCCCGCGCATAACTGCGCCCGCCACCACGCCATGGGCGGTCCGGCTGCCCAGGGGCGCACTGGAGATTTCCCCCTTGACGATAATCTTATCCACCGCTGCCGAGGCTTGGGGCTTTTTAGCCGGGCGCTTATTTAAAGCAGCAGCTTCTAAAGACTGCCCCTCCTCAAGTTTCATCCGTTTCACCCGCCTTGACCGAAGCTTCTATGGCCGAACTGCCGGCCTCATCATAGTTCTGCGCCTCCTGCAGCAAACCATGACTTTTCTCCAGAAGCTGCTGCGCCGCCGGTACAATCTTCCCCTCCTGGTCCAAAAGGTTTTGAGCCAGGAGATGCTGCAAGGTCTGGGCCATCAGCCAGTTAAAATGCAAAAGCTTTTGCTGCTCCTCCGGCAAACTTTTAAAATCCACCTTAATATCCGCCTGCCGGTCAAAAAACAGCCTGGTCCGGTTCCAGAGCTCTTGACAAGAGTTTTCGTAGGCTAAGGTATAGGCAAACTGCATCTGCACGATCAAGGGCTGGAACCTTTGCGCAAAGGCGGCAATAAAATCCTTATAATCCGCCGCTAAAGCTTCCACCTGTTCCAGGGCCTTGGTCATGGCTTCCAGTTTTACGGCCGCCGTCTTGGCCTCCGAAAGGATTAAATGCGCCCGGGACAAATTCTCCTCGGATTTAGCCTCCAGGATACTGCCCGCCACGGCCAAAACAGGACCGGCCACGATGCCGCCCAGCATTACCACTCCGCCGGTGATACCCAGGCCCCCGGCCGCCAGGGTGCCTCCGCCCAGCCAGGCCAGGGTAGCGTGCGCCGCCGCCGGACCGCTCAGGGCCGAGATAGCCGTCCCCGTGGAGGCGGAAGCCAGCATCATGGTGCCGCCGTACGCCGCGACTCCGGTTAAAGCCCCGGAGGCTAGGGACCCCAGTCCCGCCTTGACCATTTCACTGGCCTCCAGATAATCCTCTTCCATGGTTTTTAGTTCTTCCAAATCATGAAACAGCTGCTCGTCCTGAGCAATGCCGCCTTCCCAGCGGATATTTTTAAACTGCTTAAAGGTGCGGACAAAATCGCCCAGCACCTCGGACCAGACCTGCAGCCTGGCGGCCCCCAAAGCTTCCAGCCCCAGGTTGGCAGCAGCCCGCTGCTTCTCCAATTTCTGGCGGGCGGACTCATAAATATTTTGCGCCTGGGCCTGCAAAACATCCGCCTTTTCATTGTTGTCCTGGGCACCTTTACCCTTAAGCACACCGTACAAAGCCGAACCGGCCGCCACAGCGGCACCAAGAATGATAGGCAGCGGCATAATAAAGCCTCCTTTAAAACAAAGGGCAGCTCACGGCCACCCTCCAGTCAGTTGATGATTATTAATTATAAACCCTGGGAGGCAGGCTGGCAACTAGCAGGAGAAACCAGCTAGCCAGGCCGCCTGGCGTGCCGCTTAAAATTTTTTAAATTTCTGCTGCGGTCCTAATTATTTCTCACCCCACAATCTGGATTTTATCTAAAACGTTTCATTCATCTCCTCCTCAAGCGTCTTGTGTGCCAATAACAGATTTCAACTGCCATTTTCCTGTCCGGTACTCTGCAAAGGAAATTGCCCAGTTTGCCAACCACCCAACCGGCACCGCATACCAGACAACGGCTATACCAAAGTGCGGGGCGAAAGTCATTGCCAGAGTCACTCGGATAATAAGATTTACAAGATTGGCTATCGTAAACATATTCATATCACCTGCTCCGCGAAGCAGTCCATCCACCGCCATCTTGAAACCAATCAGGCAGAATGACCATCCCATAAATATCAGGTAGTTATTCCCGGTTGCCAATGCAGCCATGGTAGCACTTTCGCCAAGAAACATTTCAATAATCGGTTCGTGAAAGGATTCAAGTATCACACATATGACTGCGGCACAAACTACCACCATCCAGTTAGTGGCATGATAGCCTTTGATAATTCGTTCTCTTTGGCCGGCGCCGATATTTTGAGCGGTATATGAAGAAAGAGCATTGCCAATGCCGATCATCGGCACAACACACATGGATTCAATCCGCATGGCGGCTGAAAAACCGGCAAGAGTTTCCGAACCGAAGCTGTTTACCACCGATTGTACCAGCATCATGCCGATAGAAACCGTAGATTGCTGCAAGATAGATGGAAGCGCTAGCTTGGACATAGGCAATAATTCCTCTCTTGCAAAAATGGTCTTTTCGTTGCCCTCTATCGTTTGGAGCAACATCCTCAGGACAAGAAAAGACAAGAGCGCCGAAATTCCCTGCGCAATCAGGGTCGCCCAAGCCACGCCAGCAATACCCATTTGAAACGTAGTTACCGAAACCCAGTCTAGAACTATATTTAACAACGAGGAAAAAATCAAAAAAGCCAGCGGTATTTTGGATTTTCCTAGAGCATTAAAGATGGAGGAAAGCACATTGTACATAAAGAGGAACGGTAAACCGAAAAAATAGATATTCAAATATTCTACGGCCATATCCAAAATATCGTCCGGCGTATTTAACACTACCATAATGTTTCGGCTAAAGACTAAACCGACGATGCTAAGTAAAACACTGATTATGAGAAAGGTATTCAGGGCTGTATAGATTGCTGCTTTCATCTTTGCGAAGCGTCTGGCTCCGAAATACTGGCTGATGATGACAGACGCTCCAATTGCGCCACCGATGGCGATGCAAATGAAAATATTGGTCAGAGAATAGGACGCTCCAATTGCTGCCAGTGCTCGTTCCCCCACAAAACGCCCCGCAATTGCCGAATCAGCCATGGTATAAGTCTGCTGGAACAAATTGCCTATGATAATCGGCAGTGAAAAGATAACTAGTGCATAAAATGGTTTTTTTTGAATCAGATAATCATTTGTCATTCTTTTGGTTCTCCAGAAGTATGGCATCACGTTTCATGCACTCAGCCACAAATTCACAGGTACAGTCCGAATCACTGACAAGCTCCGGTAAAATCGGGTGCAGCATTATTTGCTTTGAAAAACAGTCTAGTGCCGTCGAAATCATCTCTCGATTGACGCAGTAATGTATCTGATAGCCAATCTTCATGCCCGTTATCAGTTGATACTGCTTTAAAATCCGAATTTGTTGTGAGATAGCAGGTTCGCTAATGCCAAGCTTTTTAGAAAGAGCCTTAACGCAGTAATGGTGCTCCAGCAGTAATTGCAACAGATGGAACCTTCTTTCGTCCGTAATAATATGAATAATTTTTGCATAGTCCATAGCTTTCTCCCTTCGCAATAATTTAAAGATTATTTAATTAAGTAATCTCTTAATTAAGATTTTACTTAATCAGTATAGCACCTTCATATTTATAAAGCAAGTTAAAAAACTTCAAGCTGGACAGTTATTCTTGTTATCACGTCTGCTTAACCGCAGAGTACAGCACCTCTCCCACCTATAGCTATATAACAAAAAAAGACCCGGAGCCGTCCGCCTGCCCCCCTGTCCTTACTACTTGACAGGAGAACCTGCTTCTTGCTCCGGGTCCTGCGTTTTAACTTCTGCCTCTTGGGCTTAAACTACGAATCCTTTGTTTTAACTCCGGGTCCTGCGTTTCTTAAGCCCTTACCTACCGGTCTTACTCAAGCTCAGCCTTCGATAGCGATGTACTTCTTAGCTTCCAGCTCTTTCTGATCCTTCTTAGGAATGCTCAACTGCAAAGTACCGTTCTCGAACTTACCGTGAATATCCTTCTGCTCTACGCCATTACCAACATAGAAGCTTCTGGTGCAGCTGCCCATATACCGCTCCTGGCGGATATACTTGCCTTCCTTGTCCTTCTCATCTTTATTGACGCCCTTGGAGGCGTTAATGGTTAAATAACCATTATCCAGCTGAACCTGAATCTCGTCTTTCTTAAAGCCAGGCAGATCAATGATCAGGTCATAACTCTTGTCATTCTCCTTCACATCGGTCTTCATCAGATTCTTACCATGTTTCCCGTAAAGCGGATTGTGCTCCTGATCCAAAAAGCCTTTCATCGGGAAATCATCCATCCAGTCATCAAATAAGTTTTCTCCAAAAATGCTAGGTAACATCATAAGTCATTCCTCCCATCGATGTTTTAACAGATTTTGAGAAACTACTTGAAGAAGCCTGCCGGGTCTTGCCTTTATCTTGCATCAGCCCTTGCTGAGGTTCTTTCTTTTGTTTCTGATTATGTTATAGCACAAATTGTTAGCACTGTCAAGTAGTGAGTGCTAATTTTCTTAAAAAAAGTTTATTTTTCTTTTACTAAAGCGGCAGGAATAAATTCTCCCTGCGCCGAATGAATATTAAATACGGTGAATTGCCTTAAATTTTGACTTCAACCAGAAACTAGATATACGTTTTAAACAGAGAGGGGAAAGCATCATGATTTTAGATTTTAAAGCTATGCCGGAAACAGAGATTAAGAACTTCTACGAGGGCGAGAAAGCCATTTTCACCCATATGTTCAATGACGGCAACAACCGGATCATGCTGGCCAAATTGGCCCCCGGCGCTTCAGTAGGGCTGCATACCCATCAGGGCAGCAGCGAGGTCATCTTTATCCTGGAAGGTACCGGCAAGGCAATCTATGACGGTCAGGAAGAAGAGCTGAAACCTGGTACCTGTCACTATTGCCCTATGGACCATCAACATACCTTGATTAATAATGGTAAGAAAGATCTGGTCTTCTACGGCGTAGTGCCCCAGCATCACGCTTTATAAGCGGGTTCTAAAGTTGCAGTTTGCGCTGAGGGTGTAGATAATGCCTCAGCCCCGCACCTTAGAAGACTGACGTTTGCCTCTATTTGGAAGGAAGCAGCGCCGCTATATTTTTACCAGGTTACCAGGGGGAACAGTCATGAAAATAGCGGTAGTAGACGATACAGAGGCCGACCGGCGGCATTTAGCCGCATGCCTGGACCAATACAGTCGTCAGGCTGGCCTGAATTACAGTTTGAGCACTTTTTCTTCGGGGGACGAATTTCTCCGGACGGAAGATTTTAACTATGACCTGATTTTTTTAGACATCTACATGACCGGAACCAGCGGCATGGATACTGCCATCGCCATCCGGCAGCAGAATAAGGACTGTTTTTTAATCTTTACCACCACCAGTGAGGATTTTGCGGCCAAAAGCTACCGGGTCCGGGCTTTTGATTACCTGGTCAAGCCTTATTCCTACGAACAATTTGCCGAAACCATGGGCCTGTTGAACAAGGACCTTATATCCGCCTCCAGCTTTATCCAGGTCAAGGCCAACCGTATGCAGGTCCGCATCAGATGTCAGGATATTATCTTTGCCGATTATTATAATCATTATGTCTGCATCCATACGGTTAAAGAACCAATACGCTCCTTGATGCCCTTTGAGGAACTGGAGAAAAAGCTGGCGGCTTATCCGCAGTTTTTAGTTTGCAACCGCAACTGCCTCCTGAACATGGAGCAGGTGGTCAGCGTCCCCAAGGACGGCTTCAAGATGTCCAGCGGAGAAGTTCTGACCATCAAACGGGGCTGTGAAAAAGAGTTGCGGCAGCAATATGCTGACTTTTTGTTCAATAAACTAAACCAGCTAAAATAAGTTTTTTACACTTAGGGCTTAGGACCGGGCGGCTATGACGGCCCTGGCCTAAGCCTATTTATTTAGCCGGTAGAGTAAGACCGGGCCGGAGACAGACGGGGAAAGGAGCCTGGCATGGAATTATTTTTAAACACCTGCTTAGTTTCGCTCTTTTATCTGCCCGGTTTTTATGTCTTAATATATACCCTGGCCGGCAAGACCACGGATTACCACCGCCGTCTGTCCGTGTCCTTCCTGCTCTACACCGGCAGTTTGTGGATTGCGGTTCTGCTGCTTTCGTCCTTTGTAAGCACGCAGCTTACTGCCTGGTTTAATTTTTTATTTATTGGGGACCTGATACTAAGCTTTTTCCTGGCCCATCAGGCGGTCCAGTTAAAATTACCTTCTTTTTTATTTGATTTCTTTTTGATTAAATGTTACTCCAATGATGTGATTATCCTGTCCTTGCTGCTGAGGCAATGGCTGCGCCAGATAGCTTTTCTGGAAGACATGTTCACCGGTACCGTCTTTGCCGTACTTTTTATTTATCTTTTGACCATGCCCTCCCTTCTGTATTTTAGCGATAAGCTGCTTACCCCTCTTTTAAGGACGGAGACTCCGCCGGAATTTCACCGGTTATGGTATGTGCCGTTTTCGTTTTTTATACTGTTAGCGGCTTCCCTGGACGGCCTTCACTACGATTTGCGAACCGCGGACCTGTACTCCGGCTTTCTCATGCTGAGCATGCAAGGCTTAGGCACTTTTTTATCCAGCGGTTTCTTTTTACAGATGCTGCGGGAAGATATCAAAAACCGGGCGGCGCAGGAACAGCTGCGTACCAACCGCCTCTATATGACCATGCAGCGCCGGGAGTACGAACGTTTGCAGCAAACCATCGATCATACCCGCAAGATCCGGCATGATATCCGGCAGCAATTAACCGTCATCAAAGGTATGGCACAAGAAAAAGATTTTACCGCCCTTTTAACTTATATAGATAATTATCTGCACCACAGCGGTCTCCAGGCCGTCACCACCATCTGCGACAATTACGCCGCCAACTCCTTAATCCAGTATTATCTGGCCCAGGCCCGGGTTTATGGGGTGGCTACGGAGCATAAGATCAGCCTTCCGCCCAAACTGCCCATGGACGAGTCAGATTTTGCCGCCATCCTGGGCAATATGCTGGAAAATGCTCTGGAAGCCTGCAAGGCTCAAACCAGCGGCCGCCGGTTTTTAACCGTTCGGGCGGAGATGGTCGGCAGCAGCATGTTGGCCCTGGCGGTCACCAATAGTTTTAGCGGCCTGATTGAAAAAGAGGGCGAAGCCTTTATCTCCTCTAAACGCACCGGTCATCAGGAAGGCATCGGCATTGCTTCCATCAAAAGCCTGGCGGCGCAGTATAACGGCATCACCAGTTTTGAGTATCAGGACCAGAAATTTACCGCTAAGGTTTTGCTGAATTTTTAGCTGGAAAAGCTCAACCTTTCTTGTAACTTTGCTTCGCACCTGAAGCGAAGCCTAAATTTAAAAAGTTAGTCCCCCTAACTATAAAAAGCAGCTGCGTCTTATCCCGCCCAGGGAAATCAGACGCAGCTGCTTGATTTTACTTTACCACCAGCATGGGACAGGTAGTATGATGCATGATATATTCACTGACGCTGCCCATGACAAAGCGCTGGATAGCGTCCTGCCCCCGGCTGCCGATGACGATCAGGTCAAATTTCTGCTCCTCGCACATCTCCACCACCGTCTCACCGGGAGAGCCGATTTCCACCAAGGCCTTGGCTTTGACCGTGCCGGGTACTCCGTGCATCAGTTCCGCCAGGAGCTTATAGCCCTCTTCCTTTAACTCGGAGGGCACGTAGCCGCCGGTGGAGACCTGTTCAAAAGAGTTAATCTGTTTATTCAGATCCACCACGTTGACCAGGGTCAGCCGGGCTCCGCTTAAGCCGGCCAGATAAGCCGCCTTCGCCACGGCCCGCCGGGAAGGTTCTGAACCGTCCACCGGCACCAGGATCTTTTGCAGTCCCTGGACCGCCCAATCTACGTCACTCAGGTTAAGTTCGTTTTCTTCCGTCATGTTTCTTCCCCCTTTTTGCTTTGAGGTTAACCCCCATTAGTATTGCTGGTTTACATTAATAAGCTAAGTAATAAGCTAAGTCGAAACTGTTCAAAAAAACGTTTTAAGCTTCCTCGGTTCCCAACAGCTCCTGCTGAGACTTCCAGAAACGCCAGTGCAGATAGGTCAAAATAACCCCGGCATAGAGCAAAAAGCCGCCCAAAGTCTGAGCAATATCCGTCAAGCCGGCGCCCCGCATAAGGATATCCCGGGTAAACTCAAACTCCCAGGTCAGCGGGAAAAAGTGGGACCCGATCCGGACCCAGGCCGCGTACTGAGCCATAGGACCCGTGTAACCGCCAAAAATGAAACCGCCCGGGACAAAGAAAATCATCCGGCTGGAAGCCACGCCGGGATTGGCAGCGGTCCAGCCAAAAAGAATGCTCATGACTCCCAGGGTCGGAATATAGATCAGCTGGGTCAACAGGAACAAAAACAGATTGCCGCTTATGACCAGCTCGTTCAGATAGCGCAGTATGACCAGGCCCACGCATAAGGCGCCCAGCCAGGCACAGCAGTACGGCAGCACCCGCACCGCCACCTCCAGAGCGAACCCGTCCTTCAGCACCGGCCCCAGCTTATGCTCCAGCCTCAGCCGGGGTACGATACCGATGGTGGCAAAGACAAAGAACATGGAGGAGAAGAAGAACAAGAAGCCCTCCCCTTCCCCGTTGCCGGTGGACTGGGAAGGATTGAACAAATCCCTCTCCTTTAAGGTGATGCCGGGACTGTCATCCAGGCTGGCCCCGTTCACTTCCAGGGACTCCTCGGCGATCAGCAGGTTCAAAGGCCCCTTTAAATCGCCGGTCAGTGCGATATTAGTATTATCGTAAAAAACGCCTACGCTGCCGTAGCCCCTGGTATAACGGTCCTTCTCCAGCCCTTCCGGCAGATAAAGCACCGCCACGCACCGGTCCTTGTAAAACAAGGTGGCCGGATCCACCGGGGTGTTCAACACCGCCGTGACCTCCATATAGGTGGTGGCGTTAACCTTCTCAATCAATTCATGACTGTACTTGGAATTATCCAGGTCGATGACCGCCACCGGCGCTTCCTGAATAAAATTATGGCTCAAGGTCAAGGTAAAGAAAACCGCACAGAACACGGCCACGATCAAGGCAATTTTATGGTAAGGGTTGCCGTGGCTGCTGGTCAGATACTTAATCTCGTCCTTGATCGCCGCCTTAAGCGAACTGATCATCATGAACCTCCATGGTCATACCGGGCAGAAGCCCTTCCTGGGGCTCCAGGTAGATGCGCACCTGAAAGGCGGACAGGTCGGACTGACCTTTTTCCCGGGACATTTTCAAATCGGCAAAGCCCGGAGCCTTGGTGATAAAACGAATAGTACCGGTAAGTTTGGCATCCGTGGCCACCGTGGTCCCGGTAAGCCGGCCGCCTTCCTTTAATTTAGCCGCCTGTTTCTCGCTCAGGTAAATATCATAATAATAGCGCCTGCTTTCCAGCAAGATGACCGGCGTGTTGGCCGCAATCATTTCTCCCTGCTTGGAAAGGATCTTCAAAACCTTGCCGTCTTCCGGCGCCCGCAGGGTCAGACGGTCTTTCTGCACCTGCAGCTCCTGCAGCTGCACTTCCAGGTATTTCTTTTGCTGACGCAGCGCCTCCACGTCGTTCTTCTGATTCTCGACCGTCTGGCGCTCCTGCTCGATGGTAGGCAGGCTGAGTTTCTCACTGTCCCCGGTATCCGCCGCTCCGCCTAAGAGCTTGGCCAACAGCTGTTCCTGCTGCGCCACGTTGGCATTAGCTACCTTCAAGGCCATGGAAGCATTATCCATATCGGACTTGGAGATGGCGCCCTGAGTTAACAGGGCCTGTTTACGCTGATAATCCAGCCGGCTGTTCTCATAGCTGGCCTGAGCCGCCGCCACCGCCGCCCGCTGCTGGTCCACCTGCCGCAGGCTCTGGGTCTCGTCCGTATTGGTCTTGCTGAGACCGATATTGACGTTGCCGCTGCCCGAACGAATCTGAGCCTCTAACTGCCCTATCTGGGCCTTTAACTTGGCTATGGCCAAGTCCGTATCCGTGCTATCCAGCACCATGAGCACCTCGCCCTTTTTGACCTGCTGCGCCTCTTTAACCGCTTCCTTGATTAAACGCCCGTTAACCGAGTTAAAAGAGACCTTCACCTGCTCCGCCGTCACGATGCCTTCCTTCTTTTTTAAGGCCATGGCCACCGCATCGTTCCCCTTGTACATCAGGAGAAAACCGCCTACGAACAAAAGAAGGATAAAAGCGATACTAATCTTAGTTGATTTCTTCTGCCAATTCATGTTCTTCCCTCATCGTTTCTAAATTTTGTAATGACGCCCGAATTTAATTAGCTAGCTAACTATATATGCATAAAAATAGACGGAGGAGTCTTCCCCCGCCTTTTTTACTGGGGTACAACCTAAGTTCACGTTCAGTGGGAAGCGACCTTCTTCAGCAGCCGGATCAGCTCATCCTGCTCGTCTTCGGAGAGCCTTCCCATTAAATTACTGATGCGCAGGTAATGCTGAGGCAGGATTTCCTGCATGAAAGACCGCCCTTGAGGAGTTAACCGGACCAGTTTGCCCCGGCCATCCTCCCGGTCAGGCACCATGGCCGCCAGGCCGTCGCGCACCAGACGCTGCAGCATCACGCTGATAGTCGCCCGGGTCACCCCGGCATGCCGGGCCAGTTCTGACGGAGCCACGCCTTCCGGGTGCTGATGCATGACGATCAGCACGCACAGCTTACCTTCCGACAGCTTGTAATCCCGTTCCAGTACCTCGGTAACGGCCGCCCTAATCTCCGCCGAGCTGTTCAAGATACTGAGCATGGCCAGCACCGCCGAAGGCTCTATCTCTGGAATCAGCCGGGAATGACGGACTAGCTCTTCCCGCGTAGGCAAGACCTCATATTTCATAACTTCCCTCTCCTGTGCCTGGCAAACTTAGACTGCCGCCAGTCGTAAAATGTTCTATAATTTAGTTAGCTATCTAACTAATTATTATAAAACAAAATTTAAATTTGTCAAGGTCAAAGATTTTTCTATCTACGGTCAGCTCAGCAGCTAACCCCGGAAAGAGTCCTGCTATTTTTTAACTTTCATAAAGCCTTGACCCGCTCCAGCATTTCCTGGATATCTTCGCCGTAATGCTTGCCCGGCACGGCCCACTTACCATCCAGGCCGGACCAGGTCGTCACCTGTCCGTAAATCTCCGGGTGCTTGGCGATGACCAGCTCATAACGGGGGTCTACCAGGGGCTTTTTCGGCCTGGTTTTGGTCGCATAAACCAGCAGATGCTGGATCTGGGCCCGCACCCCTTCCCGGGGCGTGGCAAAGGTCGAGCCAGGGTTCTTCTTGCCGGTGGCACCTAAGCCGCAGTAATTATTCTGCTCCGGCGACACGTCCCCGCCATAAGCCCAGCAGCCGGTCTCCTTGATGGCCTGGCAGAGGGCCAGGTCCGGGCGCACGCCCTCCGCGCCCGCTTCTTCATAATAATAGCGGACCAGCTCTTCCACCGTGCAGTTTAGCTTAGGCTGAGGGTTGCGCTTTTTTATATAAGCCACCATCTGCCCCTGAGTTACCTCGGGCAGGCCTAGAATTTTGACCAGCCCGGTGCGCTCCTCTTCCTGCAGCTGTTTTTGCAAGACCGCGCTCTGTGGTACCTGCTCCCCTGCACCGGCGGGCGGCTTTGAAGGCTCCTGCGGCTGAGTTTGGGGCGGCGGCTGTTGTTGCTGCTGTTGCTGACGTTCCTGCGAAGAACGTTGCTGCCAGCTGTACAACAGCCCGCCGATAACTAGCAGGGCCAGCAGAAGCAGCAGCCATTTACCATGTTTACCAGATTTTTTATTTCTCCGTTTCACTATGCCTACCTCGTTAGTACGACCTGTTAATGCAACTTAAGACCTGTTACGTATAAAACAGCGCTTTCATTTTCACTACGCTATGATTTTAAAGAGCCTTAAAGAACTTTAAAGGGTCCTTAAAAGTCTTAAATAGTCTCAAAGATTCTTAAAGGACCTTAAAAGGCCTTAAAGGGCCTCAAATATCTTAAAGAGTCTTAAAGATTAAACTTTTTGTCTCGTAAAGCCTGCTTATTCACCGCGTGCAGCGGCGGCTCTCCCCGCAGCAAACGGGCGGCCTCCTGCGCCACGCCCAGCTGCAGGCTGCGGATAGCTTCCTCGCTGTACCAGGCCAGATGCGGCGTAACCACCGCATTAGCCAGCTTCAGCAAGGGCGCATCCCCCGGCAAAGGCTCCTCCTCGGTAACATCCAGCCCGGCCAGGGCGATAGTACCCTTCCGCAACGCCTTGACCAGGGCCCCCGTATCCACGATGGCGCCCCGGGCCGTATTAATTAGCACCGCCGTCTTTTTCATGCGGCTCAAAGTTGCTTCATTAAATAAATGCCGGGTCTCGGCCGTCAAAGGACAATGGATAGATAAATAATCGCTTTGCTGCAGCAGCCCTTCCCAGGAAACCGGGGTAACCCCCAGCTCTTGCGCCGCTTCCTCCTGCAGATAAGGGTCGCAGGTGATGATTTTCAGCCCGAACCCGGCCAGCTTCTTAGCCACCAGCCTGGGAATGTGGCCAAAGCCCAACAGGCCTAAAGTTTGCCCGGCCAGCCGGTGTACCGGCTTAAGGGCCGTATAACTGCTGACCCCCTGTTTAAGCATATTCGCGCTGAAGGTCAATTTACGGGCGCAGTCCAGGAGCAAACCGATAGTCTGATTCGATACCTCGTCCAGACAGTAATCCGGCACGTTGCAGACCGGTATGCCCCGCTCCGTAGCCGCCGCCACGTCAATATTATCCACGCCGATGGCGTAGCGCACGATGCCCCGGCACCGGGTCAAGCCTTCGATGACCTGCCTGGTGATTGGAGCCCACTCGCAAATCAGCACGTCGCAGTCCCCGGCCGCCTTCAGCACGTCTTCCGCCTTATGATAATGGTAGGCCACCAGCTCGGCGTCCAGGTCCTGCAGCAACTCCTGCTCCTGGGCCAGGCTCTCATAGTAATGGTCGGAAATGACCACTTTAAATTTAGACATACTACCTCCCAAAATAGTGCACCCCTGTACCCCGCCCTGACTCAATGCACAGGCAGAACAGGACCGGTGGGACTAAGTAGCTCCCAGCTTATTTAGCCTGAGCCGCCAGATAACGCAGGGCCAGGGCATAACCCATAAAGCCCAGCCCCACCACCTGGCCTACGCAGGCCGGAGCAGTGACGCTGTGATGCCGGAACTCTTCCCTTTGGTGGACATTGCTGATATGTACCTCGATAGCCGGCAGCTTGACCGCCTTCAAGGCGTCCAAAAGCGCCACGCTGTAATGGGTGTAGGCGGCCGGATTAATGACGATGCCGTCAAACTTACCGTAAGCCTCCTGGATAAAGGTTACCAGCTCCCCTTCCAGGTTGCTTTGTTTGCACTCGACTTCTACGCCCAGCTCCTCCGCCGTCTGGCGGATATAGGCAATTAAGTCCGCATAAGAGCCCTTGCCGTACACTCCCGGCTCCCTGATGCCCAGCATATTGATATTAGGCCCGTTCAGCACTAAAATTTTTTTCATCTTGTCACCTGCTTCGTAAAATTATTCTGCCCGCCGGAAGCAAAACCGTCTTCCCGCCTGGTAACTTACCTTTTACTACCTTAAATACGATGAGATTGACCGTATCATTAACTTCCAGCCTGGTAACTTACCTTTTACCTTAAGTGTTTACTCCTCCATCTTTTCCCGTACCGTAGTCAAAAGCTCCTGCAACACAGATTTCAAGCTGCCGTGGTTTACCACGATTACATCCGCCGCCTGGCGGTACAGCTGCTCTCTTTCGGCGTACAAATCATATACCTTCCGGGCGCCCTCGCTTAAGAGGGGCCGGTAGCTGGTGTCCACGTCGCCCACGATTTCGGCTGGCGCGCGGTCTAAGAAGATGACCAAACCAGAGGAGCGCAAAGCGGTGATATTCTCCGGGCGCTTCACCACGCCGCCGCCCATTGCCAGCACCTTGCCCTCCAGCCGGGAAAGACGCAGCACCGTGGCCGTCTCCGCCTGCCGGAAGCAGTCTTCGCTGACGGTAAAAAGCTCCGGGATAGTTTTGCCGGTGTCTTTTTCAATCTCCGGGTCCGCGTCAATAAAATCTCTTTGCAGCATCTCGGCCAGATAACGGCCCAGCGTGGTCTTGCCGCTGCCGGGCAGGCCGATTAAAACGATATTTTTCATAATAACTTTTCCACCCGTTTCATAACCTTCACAATCAAATCGTCCTCCAGCTTTTGACCCAGCCAGATTTCCTCCGCCGCCACCGCCTGGGCCACCAGCATGAACAAACCGTTAACACCCGGTTTGCCCTGGGCGCGGGCCAGCTTTAAGAACTCCGTCTCCGCCGGATTATAAACAATATCTACCGCAGCGTCAAAATTAGTCATTTGTTCTGGCGTGACCGGACTTACGCCTACCTTGGGGAACATGCCCACCGGGGTACAATTGATAATGATATCGCCCCGCAGGTGGATTAAATCATTATACGTACACAAGGATTTTAACACCAGAGCCGGACCGCCGGGAACGATGGCCTGCACCGGCTGGGACTGGCTGCGCTTTTGCTGAAGATAGCGCTCCACCTTGGCGTTTAAATCCCCGCCGAACTTCTGCCGCAAATCTTCCGGCACCGTGGCCGGATTGCGGCTGACCAGAATAAGATGACGGGCCTTCTTATCTTCCAGGTACTGCAGCACGGCCCGGGCCGCTCCGCCCGTTCCCAGCACCACCGCAATCTTGCCGGCCGGATTAAGCTTATAATATTCCAGCATCCGGCCGAAGCCGAAATAATCCGTATTGTAGCCCAGGGCCCTGCCTTTCGTAAAATGTACCGTGTTCACCGCGCCAATGGCCCGTGCTTCCGGGGCAATTTCGTCCAGGTAGTCCATGACCTGCACCTTGTGAGGAATGGTCACATTCATTCCGTCCAGCTCCTGCCGCAGCTGCGCCACTTTGACGCCTACCTGCTCGCTGGTCATCTCTTCCAGACGGTAGCTGCCAGCTATATCCAGCAGGCGAAAAATTTCTTGATGTATCTGCGGTGACAAACTATGTCCCAGCTTGCCGCCGATTAAAGCAAAATTCAAAGTCATCACTGCCTCCTTAGTCTAACTGCGCCTTGCACTTCCCACCCCAGCTGCTCCTTTATCTGCCTGCGCCTTCATCTAACTTAAGCCAGGCGGCTGGGATTGTCCTGCGGCCAACTTCTCTTTCACTGTTAATCCTGTTTATCGGCCACATAGTTGCCCAGGACCTTGCAGTAGACGCAGTTCTCCGCCAGACGGGCCAGGGCCTCCCGCACCTGAGGATTATTCAGGTTGCCGGTCAAATCAATATGGAAGAAATACTCCCAGCTGCGCCCGCCGATAGGACGGGACTCCAGATTTAACATGTTGAGCCCGCAGGCATAGAAGGTGCCTAAAGTTTTATACAGGGAACCAGGCTCATGCTTAACGGAAACCACCACCGTAATCTTATCCGCATCGGGCCTGGCTTCCGCCGTGTTGGCGATGATGATGAACCGGGTCGTATTGGTGGATTCTGAATTGATATCCGGGGCCAGCACCTTAAGCCCGTAGAGCTGGGCCGCCTTGGCCGAAGCTACCGCCGCGATGGTCAAATCGCCGCTTTCGCTGACCATCTTGGCGCTTTTCGCCGTGTTAAAGAAAGGAATCTGTTCAATCCGGGGATACCGGCTGAAGAAAGGCCGGGACTGCTCAAAACCCTGGGGGTGGGAATAGACCTTGGTCAGCTTCTCTAAAGAAGCCCCCGGCAAAGCCACCAGGTTCTGGACCACCTTCAGGCATTTCTCCCCTACGATATGGCAATCGTAGCTGCGGACCAGATCATAGACCTCGGTAATCCCGCCGGTGGAGGAATTCTCAATAGGCAGGATACCGTACTTAATCTCGTTATTCTTGACCGCCTTGACCACGTCTTCAAAACGCAGATAGTTCAGCTCCGCCTTAGGCACGCCCTTAAAATAATCTTCCAGCGCCTCATGGCTGAAGGAACCAGCCACCCCCTGGTAGCCTACCTTTATAGGTTCCCCCTTCAGCTGGCGCTCCTTCATATGGCCGGCAATCAGCTCTATTTCCAAGTCCCGGCTGACTTCCATGATTTTACCCATCACGGCCTTCAGAGCCGGGGCATACTTAGGATTCTTCAGCATCCCGGCCGTCTTGGCCAGAACCTGTTCCTCCCGGTCCCGGTCAAAGACCTCCATCTTCCGCTCGTCCTTATAAGCCGCCACCTTAAGCACCGCGTCCAGCCTGGCTTCCAGCGTCTGAACCAGCGCCTCGTTAATCTGGTCTATTTCTTTTCTCAGTTCCTGCAAATCCAGCTCCATCGCTATTTTACCACCTTAATGCTAAATTTAAATAATAAGTAACTGAGCCTGGCAAAGTAACCTGCTGCCCCCGGCTTTTACCACTTTGCCCGCCGCTTGCGGCTATTAAGCCTTAGCTTTCAAGCATCCACTTGCAGTATATCCAGCAGCGTCCAGGCCGTCACCCCTTCAATAACCGGCACTGCCCGCTGTACAATGCAGGGGTCGTGCCGCCCGGTGATGACCAGCTCCGTATCACAGTGGGCCTTTATATCCACCGTGTGCTGAGCTTTGCTGATGGAAGGCGTAGGCTTGATGCCTACCCTGAATAGCAGCGGCATGCCGTTGGTGATGCCGCCGGTAACCCCGCCGTTATTATTAGTCAGGGTCTTGACCGAGCCGTTTTCATAATGCATGGGGTCGTTAGCCTCGCTGCCCCGCAGGGCGCAGAAACCAAAACCCCGGCCAAATTCCAGGCCCTTCACCGCGGGCACCGAAAACAAAGCATGGGCCAACCGGCTCTCCACCGAATCAAAGAAGGGGTCACCCAAGCCAGCGGGCAGACCGGTCGCCAGCACTTCCAGGCTGCCGCCTACGCTGTCGCCCTCCGCCCGGGCCTTAGTAATCTCCTCTTCCATGGCCGCGGCCGCCTCCGGTTTTAAAGTCGGCAGCACCTTAAGACGCAAGGACGCCAGCACCTCCGGAGTTACCCCCAAGGGGTCAAACCTGACATCCTGCACCTTGCCGATAGAAGCGATATGGGAGCCTACGTTAATCCCATACTCCCTGAGCGCCAGCTTGGCCACCGCCCCCATAAAGACCAGCGGGGCCGTCAAGCGCCCGGAGAAATGACCGCCGCCCCGGTAATCGTTATAACCATGGTACTTGACCTGCCCGGCGTAATCCGCATGACCGGGACGCATCTTGGCCGCCAGTATGCTGTAGTCCTTGGAATGGCTGTCGCTGTTGGGAATAAGCACACACAGCGGCGTCCCCGTGGCCCGGCCTTCAAAATAACCACTCTGAATCACAAAGGCATCCGTCTCGTGACGCTGGGTGCCTAATTTATTGCGTCCCGGCGCCCGGCGCTCCATCTCGCTGTGAATGAACTCCTCATCCAGGACCAGTCCCGGCGTAAGCCCGTCAATGACCAGGCCGATGGCCCGGCCGTGGGATTCGCCAAAAATCGTCATCTTTATCTTTCTACCGTAAGTAGCGCTCATAGTGACTCCTTAATCGTAATTAACCCTGGCGAAGGGCGCAGCCCCGGGCAACGTTAAAACTGGTTTTTTTAACGACCCTGGCCAGGCCCCTGCCGTATAACCCGATACTTAGATACTGTTATATTTTCCACCTAAAGCGGCAAAATCCTGCCAGAACTCCGGATAAGATTTTTGCACGCTCTCCGCTCCGGTCAGACGCACCGGCCCGGCACATCTGGTCGAGACCACCGCCAGGCTCATAGCAATCCGGTGGTCGTTCCAGGCCGAGACCTCCGCCCCGCCGGCCAAACCCTCCGGCCTGCCCTCGATAACCAGACCTTCCGGCAGCTCCTGCACCCTGGCCCCCAGCTTATTTAACCCGGCAGCCATGGCCGCCAGACGGTCGCACTCCTTAAGCCGCAGCCGCCCGGCATTGATAATCCTGGTCGTACCGGAACTCAGGGCGGCCAGGACGCTTAAAATCGGCACCAGGTCCGGGCAGTCCGCCGCATCAATAGTCACGCCGGCCGTCTCCGCCGGCTGAGCCAGATAAGCCATATGTTCCCGGGTAAGCGCCCCGCCCATCTGCTGAATAATTTTGACCACCGCCCGGTCGCCCTGCAGCGAACCCGGATTCAGTCCCAGGCTGGTAATCCCATTTTGGGCAGCCTCTCCCCGGCCGATGGTGCCCGCCACCAGCCAAAAGGCCGCCTGAGACCAGTCGCCTTCCACGCTGGTAGCCGGTCCGGGGCTCTGGTAATGCTGCCGCCCCGGAATCAGGTAAACATGCTCATCCCGCCGCTCCACGCGAATGCCAAAGCGCGCCAAAACCGCCAGGGTCAGCTCGATATAACTGGCTGACTCCACTGGCGGTAAGACTTTTAACACTGATTCTTTTTCTAATAAGGGCAGGGCAAACAACAGGCCCGACACGAACTGGGAGCTCACATCGCCCGGCAGCTCATACGTCCCGGGCTGAAGGCGCCCGTTCACGGTCAGAGGCAGCTGGCCCCGCTCACCTGCCTGGTAGCTCAGATGCTGGGTCTCGAAAATTTTATAATAGGGGTCCAGAGGGCGGGAAACTAATTTTCCCCGGCCCTGAAAAGTTAAAGGCGCATTACAGAGCGCTCCCAGCGGAATGAAGAAGCGCAGGGTGGACCCGGATTCTCCGCAGTCCGCCACCGGCTGTACCACCCGCAGCGGCCCCGTAGTCGTATATTTAAAAGCCGTCCTTCCCGGATAACGGGAAGCGGTCTCCTCCACCTGCACGCCTAAGGCCGCCAGGCAGCGGTTGGTGGCCCGGATATCCTCCGACACGGCGATATTATCCACCACCTGCTCTCCCAAAGCCAGCCCCGAGCAAATAATATCCCGGTGGCCCAGGCTTTTGGAAGAAGGCACCTGCACCCGGCCCTGCAAAACGGAAGGTCTTAACTCTAAATCCATGATGTACTCCTTTGCGGCCGCCTGACGGAGGCCGCGGTTTATGTTCAGGCTTCACCGGTCCTTGTAAGACCGCCTAAGTTGAGCCTAGCTGACATCTCAACATTTATTTTGACCAGGCTGTCACTTTAAGGCCTGCAATCGCTTAGCCTGCCTGACTGCTATTTACCTGCCGGTATGTACTTGACCAGCTCCCCAAACTCAATGGGATAACGCACGGCCTGACCTATTTTTTTCAGTACCACCAGCGTCAACTGTTTACCCTTTTTCTTTTTATCAAGAGCGATGGTGCTGACAAAGTCCTGCAACTGCATGGGAGCGCTGACTGGCAGCTTAAACTGCGCTAACAGCGCTTTTAAGCGTTTGACAGAACCGGGCTCGGTCAGCCCCAGCTCCTCCGTTCTGGTAGTCAAAAGTACCATGCCCACGGCTACTCCTTCCCCGTGACTGTAGGTCTGATAATGATAGGTCTTCTCCACCGCATGGCCCAGGGTATGGCCGAAGTTTAAGAGCATCCGCTCGCCGGTGTCAAACTCGTCCTTCTCTACCACGTCCGCCTTCAGCTGACAGCAGGTCGCCACCACCTGGTCAATGATGGCCAGAAGACCGGCATCGTCCCCAGCCCCTTCAATAGCCGCGAAAAGTTTTTCGTCGTAAATGCAGCCGTACTTGATAACCTCCGCCAGGCCGTCATGGAGATAGCGTTGAGGCAAAGTTTTCAAGAGCTCCGGGTCGATATATACTGCCTTAGGCTGGTAAAAAGCCCCTACCAGGTTCTTGCCGGCGGGCAGGTCGATAGCCACCTTGCCGCCCACGCTGCTGTCCACCTGAGCCAGCAGCGTAGTAGGAATTTGCACAAAAGTAATACCCCGCAAAAACGTGGCCGCCGCCAGACCGCCCATATCCCCGGTCACCCCGCCGCCTAAGGCTACCAGCACGTCGCCCCGGGTCACGCCGGCTTTGGCCAGGCCATCATACAGCTCTCCCAGTTGAGTCAGGCACTTACTTTCCTCCCCGGCCGGGAAAGTTAAAACCACCGTGCGAAAACCGGCCTGATTCAAGCTGGTCACGGTCCGTTCCGCATATAAGGGGCCCACGTTGCTGTCGGTGACGATCACCGCCAGCTCAGACTTGGTCAGGGCCCGCAGCTTACTACCCACATGGTCTAATAAACCGTGCTCAATTAAAATATCATAACTTTTCGGTCCTAAATTAACCCGTACCTTCTTCATGGTCATGTCATCATCCTCATAGCTTATTTTCTCAGGACAGCTTACTTAGCTGTCAGCAGCGACAAAACAGCACTTTAATGCCCTTAACTCCTTAAGGTCCTTGGCGTCTTAATGTCCTTAGCACCTCATTAGCTTAATAGAGTTCCCGGCGCTTGGCGGCCGAGTCCCGCATCATCTGCTGCAAAGTCTCTCCGTCGTTTTCCCGCAGGGCTTTCAGCCAGCGCTCCAGCTGCTGCTGATATTTTTCGATTTCTTCAATCACGTTCTCCCGGTTAGCCAGGAACAAGTCGCTCCACAGCTCCGGATTAATATCAGCCACCCGGGTGGCATCCCGGAAGCTGCCGGCGATAAAATACTTCGTATTCTCCGTGTAGGAGGCGCTGTTCACCAGGGACACCGCCAGGGTATGAGGCAGGTTGCTGGTGTAGGCGATAATCTTATCGTGCTCCTGAGCCTCCACCTGCACCGTGCGCCGGCAGCCCAGGGCCATAGCAAAATGCTCCAGCCAGGCCACCGCCGCCGGGGTATTATGGGGTGCCGGCACAATGATATAATTAGCTCCGTCAAAAATCTCCGCCGCCGCCATACCCAAACCGCTGCCCTGTCTCCCGGCCATTGGGTGGCCGGAGATAAATTCGCAGCCGGCGGGCAGGAGCGCCTGCACCTTCTCGGGCAGACCGCCCTTGATGCCGGTGGCATCGGTCAGAAGCATTCCCGGCCGAAAATTAGCCCCATTAGCCCGGACAAAATCCACGATGGCGCCCGGATACACGCAGCAGATGATGACATCCGCCTGCCGCAAAGACGAGCCGTCCTCCTCCACCATCTCATCAATCATGTTAGAGTTCAGACAGGCCTTCAAAATACCGTGGCTGATATCCAGCCCTAAAATCTTTTTTACCTTCAGCCGTCTTAAGGCCTTGGCATAAGAGCCGCCAATGAGTCCCATGCCTACGATGGCGAAGGTTAAATCTTCCAGTTTGCTGTTTCTAAAGTCTGCGGTCAAGATAGTTCCTCCCTGCTACGCTATTACTTCCTACTATAGTACCGCTTTTATTACAAATCACGACCTACAATCTGGGCAATGCCCTTCAGCTCGCCCATCAGATGAGCAAAGCGTTCCGGCTTCAGGGACTGAGCTCCGTCGCACAGGGCATTCTCCGGATCGTTGTGCACCTCGATGATGAGGCCGTCCGCCCCGGCTGCCACGGCTGCCTTGGCCATAGGCTCTACCATCCACCACAGCCCGGAGGCGTGACTGGGGTCCACCAGCACCGGCAGATGGCTCATCTTCTTGGCCGCGCAGATGGCGCTTAAATCCAGGGTATTGCGGGTATACTGCTCAAAAGTGCGGATACCGCGCTCGCATAACACCACGTTATCGTTGCCGCCGGCCATGATGTACTCGGCGCTCATAATCCACTCCTCCACCGTGGCCGCCAGGCCCCTTTTTAACAAGATGGGCTTCCTGGTCTTGCCCAAAGCTTTTAAGAGAGCGAAGTTCTGCATGTTGCGGGCACCCACCTGGATCATATCCACGTCTTCTACGAAGCGGTCGATATCGTCGGTGCTCATGATTTCAGTCACGATGGGCAGGCCCGTAGCCGCCCGGGCTTCCTTGAGCAGATCCAGCCCCGGCATGCCCAGGCCCTGAAAAGAATAAGGAGAGGTACGGGGTTTAAAGGCACCGCCCCGGAGCAGGCTGGCCCCGCCCAGCTTAACCGACTTGGCCACACTGATAATCTGGTCGTGGTTCTCCACGCTGCAGGGACCGGCAATGACCTGAAGCTTGCGCCCGCCAATCTTGACCCCGCTCACGTCGATGATACTGTCATCGGGGTGGAAGGCCCGGTTGGCCCGTTTAAAGGGCTCCTGCACCCGCATAACCTTCTCGACCCATTCATTGACCTGAAAAGCATGCATATCCAGCACGCTGGTATCGCCGATAATGCCCAGGATAGCCATCTGGGTGCCGATAATCTCGTTAATCTGAAAGCCCTGCTTCTCCAAACCCTTCTTAATCTTTTCTCTTTCCTGGACCGGTGCGCCCGGCTTCATTACAATAATCATGTTGTTCGCTCCTCATTTTAAATTTTTAGCGGCTAACTTTAAATATTTAGCTGCTTACTTTAAATATTTAGCGGCTTACTTTAAATATTTAGCTGCTTAATTCCGGCGTCTTAGCTGCTTCAGGCCAAGCCTCGCCTAATTGCTTTCAATCCTGCTCCTCATAAACTGCCAGCGGCTTAAATCGTTCTACCAACCGCGCCGGCGATAATCCTAAGGCTGTTCATCAGGTTATCAAATCTATCCGGCTTCAAAGACTGGGCCCCGTCACACCTGGCGTGCTCCGGATCGTTATGGACCTCAATGATGAGACCGTCCGCCCCTACCGCTACCGCCGCCTTGGCCAGCGGCTCCACCATCCACCACAGACCAGCCGCATGGCTGGGGTCCACGATGACCGGCAGATGGCTGAGCTTCTTTACCGCCGGGATAGCGCTTAAGTCTAAGGTATTGCGGGTGTACTGCTCAAAAGTTCGAATGCCCCGCTCACACAGGATAACGTTATCATTGCCGCCGCTCATGATGTACTCAGCGCTCATGAGCCATTCTTCAATGGTAGCCGACAAGCCCCGCTTGAGCAGAATCGGCTTCTTGGTCTTGCCCAGCTCCTTTAAAAGTTCAAAGTTCTGCATGTTACGGGCGCCCACCTGAATCACATCTACGTCCTCAACGAAACGTTCAATCATATAAGGGCTCATAATCTCGGTCACGATGGGCAGGCCCGTCTTCTCCCGGGCAATCTTCAATAAATCCAGGCCCTCTTCCCGCAGTCCCTGGAAGGAGTAGGGAGAGGTACGAGGTTTAAAGGCCCCGCCCCGGAGCAGGGTAGCCCCGGATTTTTTAACGTCCTCGGCCACCTCACAAATCTGCGCCTCCGACTCTACGCTGCAAGGCCCGGCGATAACCTGGACCTTGTTGCCGCCAATCTTGACCCCTTGCACATCCACCACCGTATCCTCGGGGTGGAACAGGCGGTTAGCCCGTTTATAGGGTTCCTGCACCCGCAGCACCTTGTCGATGCACTCGTGGATTAACAGGTTGCGCACATCAAAGCTGGCCGTATCACCAACTACGCCTAAGACGCAGAAGTTCTCGCCCCGGCTTTCATGGATAATAAAGCCTTGGGACTCCATTTCTTTCCTGATTTTTAGAATCTGCTCATCGCTGGTACCGGGTTTAGTAACTATGACCATGATTTTTCGCTCCTTTTATCTATGCAAATTTTATAAATACCTATAAAAAAAGCGGACCCCCGTGAGGAGTCCGCCTGACAGCTATGTATGTACCTCCGCCTTAACGGCGGTAGTCACACCCGCTTAAGCTAACACCCTGCAACGGTTTTTCCCACGCAAAATAACCAAAGCTAAAAAAGTAATAGCTCTGGAAGTAGGAATAGCCGTATACCTTGTTGGTGTTAACCTTAGAAGCTGATGTCATTTTATTCACCTGTTGTGCATAAATTTGTTATGGATAAATTTAACGTAAATTTAGTTTACTCCTGATAGCGCTCTCTGTCAAGGAAATTAGGCGCGGCGGCTCAAAAATATTTTTTTTGCTGTTAAAATGTTAATAATGTTACAGGTCTGAGTAATGCGAAGAAGATTTTTGGCCGCTCTTTTGATTTTCGTTACCCTTCTGGTTCGTCTACTTTTTTGGTTTTAGCTTCATTTCTGGTTTTACTTATTCTTCCTATTTTACTTACTCCTCAGTTTTTACCTGCTCTTCTAGTTTCGGCGGCATTTCCTTCAAAATGGTCCAGCCGTCTTCCTGATAAACCTTATCTTCCTTCAGCAGATGGCCCAAAGCCCGTTTAAAGGCCGCCTTGGATAAGCCGAATTTTTCCCGCAGGACCTCCTTGGAGGTCTCATCGCCGTAAGGCATCTTGCCGCTTCTGGCCTGCATGGTATCTAAGAGCAGCTGAGCATCGCTCAGGAGGGCATCTTCCTTCTGGGGCCGCATAGAAATGTTCAGCCGCCCGTCCTCCCGCACATGGGTCACCCGGCAGGTAATCTCCTCGCCAAAATTCAAGCGCCGTTTAAAGGGCGCCTCGCTGCGAGGCATAAAGCCGATATAGCGTTCTTTAGTGAAGATAAAAAAGCCGTCGGTAACGATATTATAAATAGTGCCCGTGACCATATCGCTGATTTTAACATCCTGCGCCGGTTTGGACGCCTTCTGAATTTCTTCTTCCACCCGCATGGTCACCGCCGGGCGGCCGCTTTTATCCCGGTACAGCTTCACCCAGGCCGTCTGACCCGGAACCACATGGCCCCGCATCTCCGTATAAGGCAGGAACACGCCCCGCTCCGCGCCGATATCCACGAAGCCGCCGTCCCTGGTTACGCTTAAGACCTTGGCATAGCCCAGCTGGCCTTCCCTCATCTTAGGCAGCTTTTCGCTGGCCGTCAGACGATGATGGGGGTCCAGGTACAGATAGACCTTGACCTGATCTCCCACCTGGGCCGGTTTAGCCTGCTGCAGCTTATGCAGCAGAATATCGTCGCTGGTATTCCCGGTACCTGCATCCAGGAAAGCACCTAAATCGCTGACCCGGGCCACGGTCAAGGTGACCACGTCGCCTGCCCGGTAGGGTACCTCTTTGACCGGTTCCGCTCCGCTTACGCCGGTTTCCGTCTGCTGGCCGTTGGCGCCCTCCCATGGTTTTTCCTGATCCGCCGGAGGAGCCCCAAAGGGTTTTTTAAAGCCAGAGGGCTTCCTGCCCCAAGGTTTATCCTCCCTTGCTCCATCTGCGGATTTTCTGCCCCAAGGCTTATCCTCCCTTGCTCCATCTGCGGATTTTCTGCCCCAAGGTTTCTCTACCCGGGCCTTACCCGCCGGTTTTCTTTCCCAAGGTTTCTCCGCCCGCGAACCTGGCGCCGGTTTTTTTTGCTCAAACATTTTCTTCCACCTTAAAACTCTCTGAAGGCGCATCGGCCCAGAGCTGTTCCAAATTATAAAATTCCCGTTCCGTTTCTAAAAAGACATGCACCACGACCCCTTCAAAATCCATCAGGATCCAGTGCCCCTCACTATAGCCTTCCTTATGTTTAGTAAAAAGGCCTATTTCTCCCAGCTTATCTTCAATATAGTCCGCAATAGCCTTCACCAGAGTCGTATTATTAGCGCTGACAATCACATAATAGTCGGTGATAAAGGACAATTTCTCCATGTCCAGCAGCAGAATATCCTGCCCTTTCTTATCATCCGCTAAAGTTGCGATTTTTCTGGCTAACTCCAAGGTGGTCATAGTCATTAAGATAACTCCTCCTTTTTTACTTAACTGCATTTCCCGGCACCCTTACCGGTTTACCATCTACATCTTGGCCGGTTCATCCCGGTACTTTTACTGGTTTACATCTGTATCTTGGCCGGTTCATCCCGGCACCTTTACCGGTTTACCGCCGACTTCTTAGTCTGGTTCTTGGTCGTATTTTTATCCGTCCCGCCGCTGCTCTTACCGCCAGCCGCCTCTGAAGCGCCACTACTTCCTGCCGCCTGCTCCTTAGGTTTGGTTTGAACCGCCTTAACCGGTTTCTCGGCCCCTACGGTAGGATCGTTCTTAATCGCTTCGTCCTCTTCGGACATGAAGGGAATACCTACTTCCTTCATGGATTTCTCGGTCAGGTACCGGTTGGTCTTCCAATAGCTGATACCGCCCTCATCGAAGAAGTCACCGTAGAGCATACCTGACTTAATCCGGTTATCATCCAGGATTTTGAAACTGCTGGCCGCCTTCAGCACGGTCATAGTATTCATATCGGTTTCCACGTACTGACTGACGGTAGAGAGAATCTTGGGAATCTTGGTCAGATTATCCAAAGTGAACATCTGCATGATCATCGCTTTTAAGAAGCGCTGTTGACGCTGGACCCGTCCGATATCGCCCATCTCATCCTTGCGGAAGCGGACATATTCGCCGGATTTTTCTCCATCCAGATGCTGATAACCTTTTTTAATATCAATATGCAGATTGGCGTAAGGATCATCGTACTGCATGTCCTTTTCTACGAATAAATCCACCCCGCCGATCAGATTAATCACATCGATAAAGCCCTGCCAGTTCACCAGCGCGTAATAGTGAATGGGAATCCGCAGCAGATTGGCCACGGTCTGTTTTGCCATGACCACCCCGCCATAAGCATAGGCGGCATTAATCTTATCCCAGCTGGCATGACCCGGCAGGATCACCCGGGTATCCCGGGGCAGAGAAATCATGGACACCTGATTGTTCCTGGTATCAAAGCTGACCACGATGATAGCATCGGTACGCTTGGGTTCGTTGGGCCCCGCATCGCTCTCCCCGTCGTCAATGCCTAAGAGCAGCACATTAATCCGCTGATTTAAGACCTCATCGTTGGCAATCTTATCGTCGGCGCTGACCGTCTTCACCGGCGGCGGACTGATCACATGGTCGTAAGCCCAGACCGCTCCCCAGAAGGCGCTGGTCAGAAGCACCGCCAAAAGCATTAAGAGCAGCAGTATCCGCCCCCAGCGCAAATGCCTTTTATGCGGGACGCCCCCGTTTATATCCTGGTTCATGCTTTCTCCTCTTTCTTCGTCTTACCGCCTGCTGCCAGCTTCGCGTTCATAGCTTCCTTTTTATATTGGGCCGCCAGCTCGTTATAAGCCGCTACGCAGCTGGGGTGGATCAAGAGTCCATACTCCAGCAGGTAGGTCATGGTATTACTGTAGGCTTTGAACAGGGCCCGCTCTAAATCTTGCTTGGCCAGCTCCCGCAAAGTTTCAATACCGGGAAAATCCCTGGTCGGCTCCAGTAGATCCGCCAGATAGACAATCATAGAGGTCTGGGTCATCTGCGGCGCCCCCGTCGTATGCTGCCCGATGGCGTCTAAAATCTCCGGGTCGGTCACACCGTATTTGTGCCGGGCATAATAAACCCCCAGCTTGGCATGGAGCAGTATAGGCTGGTTTCGTTCCACATAATCCACCGGCAGGCCCAGCTCCTCCGCCTTGGCCAGACTCTCCCTGGTAGGAACCTCCCGGCCGCAGTCATGCAGCAGCGCCGCCACCGCCACCTTCTCCTTGGAGCCGCCCCAGCGTTTGGCCAGTTTCACGGCCGTCTCATAGACTAACACCGAATGGTCGAAACGTTTAGGAGGCAGGGACTCCTCTAACAGTTTTCGCATATCTTCTAACTTAAGCATCACAAACTTCACCTCGAAAAGCTATCTAACTGACAAAACCTTAACCAATCCTTAACTAATCCTCTAAATTTAACCAGCCAAAAACTACCTATATATTAAATATACGTAAAAGCTACCTATATAAACCATGTTCATAAATATATCGTTCCACCACCGGCGGCACCAGGCCGGTAATGCTCTCGCCCTCCCGAACCCTCCGGCGGATATCCGTCGAAGAAATATCCAGCATAGGAGTCTGGGCCTGCAAAAAGCGGCGACCGGTCCCCGGGCCGAAGAACGCCTCCAGCTTAGCTATTTGCGGGTGATACCCCGGCCGGGCGGCCACCACAAATTTCACCTCTTGTACCAGGCGCTTGCTTTGGTACCAGGTAGGCAGCTGCTCCAGGGAATCTCCCCCGATCACCAGATAAATATCATAAGCGGGATGCGCCTGTTTCAGACCCATCACCGTATCATAGGTATAAGAAATATTACCCCGGCGTATTTCCAAATCATCCACCACAAAATCCGGATAAGGCTCCAGAGCCAGCCGGGCCATCTCCAGCCTTTCCAGGGCGGGAGTGCTCTTCTGCCCCTGTTTATGGGGCGGGAGATAATCCGGTAAAAAAACAATCCTGATAAACCCGAACTGCCGATAGACCGCCTGGGCGATATGTAAGTGACCTACGTGTATAGGATCGAAGGTTCCTCCTAAAAGAGCCAGGGTCTTAGGTCCGCCGTGCGCCGCAGCTTCAGCGGCCAAAGCAGCGGCGATGCCGTTGTCCACTTCTGGTTTAATTTCCACGTCGCGCCTCCGTCCCGGCCTTTCACAGCTGAACTTCGCCTGAAAATTTTCGGCAGCTGCTTATAAAGATTGATATTAATATATTATATCAATTCTGGAAGTAATGCACAACCATTTGACAAAAAAGACACAACAAGATAAAAAGCAGCAACGCCCGCAAACGATCTTTAAGGTCAAAAACAGTTTTAGGCCTTCTTAAGAATTCCCAGAAGGCCCGGCCAAAATTTATCCATTTAGTAAAAAATCCCGGAGATTTATGTTCAGTCATCTTACCCTCAAAACCCCAAACAGCAGCTAAGCCCTAAGGCCCAGCCGCTGCCGGTATAAACTTTATTCATATCTCAAAGCGTCAATAGGATCTAAGAGTGCCGCCTTCCGGGCCGGGTAAATACCAAAGAACAGTCCGATGCCCACCGAGAAGAAGACCGCAATAAAGATGGTGGGAACGGAAATGACCGTGGTCCAGCCGGCGAAATAGCTGATACCGTACGAGGAGCCAACCCCCAGGGCCACGCCCAAGACGCCGCCCACGATGCCGATAACCATCGCCTCAATCAAAAACTGCAGCAGGATATTGTTATAGGTCGCACCCAGGGCCTTGCGGATACCGATTTCCCTGGTACGCTCGGTCACCGACACCAGCATGATGTTCATGATGCCGATACCGCCGACCAGCAGGCTGATGGCTGCGATGCAGCCCAGCAGCATGGTGATGGTGTTGGCCGTTTCCATCATGGTCTCCATCAAAGCCGCCAGATTGCGGACGGTAAAGTCATCGTCGCCGCCCTGCTTAATCTTATGACGGGTCCGGAGAATCTCCTCTACCTCGCCCTGAACGGAATCCACCACGTTCTCGTTAGCTGCCTGAATGGTAATATTATTCACGTAAGTTATGCCCATGAGCCGGTTCATGGCGGTGGTCAAAGGCACGAAGATCACATCGTCCTGATCCTGGCCCATGGAAGACTGACCCTTGGCAGCCAGGACACCGATCACCGTAAAAGGAGCCTTGTTAATCCTGATGGACTTACCCACCGGATTGCCCTCGGGGAACAGATTTTCCACGATAGTCTTGCCGATGACGCAGACCCGGTCCCGGCTGGTCATATCCCGGGTATTATAGTTGCGTCCCTCTTCCAGGGTGTAATCCCGGATATTAAGGATATTAGGCGTCGTTCCCTGGACGTTGGTGGTCCAGTTCTGATTGCCCGCCACCACCTGGTAGCCCTTGGAAACCATAGGCGCCACGTATAAAATATCATCCACGTTCTTTTCAATAGCCTGAGCGTCCTCGTAGGTGAGACGGGCGCCGCTGCCGGCCTGAATTCTGGCACCGGTAGCCGTCCGGCCGCCGCTCTGCACAATCAAAAGATTACTGCCCAAGCGGGAGATATTATTCTTAACCTGCTCCTTCACCCCAAAGCCCAGGCTGACCATGGCAATAACCGCGCCTACGCCGATGATGATGCCCAGAAGGGTCAGGAAAGTACGCATCTTATTGGCGATCATACCCTCAATCGCCATCTTAATCGATTCGTTAAACATACGCTACCTTCTCTCGTCGCTGACCAGCTGCCCATCCCGCATTACCAGGATACGCTTGGTCTGCTCGCCGATATCAGGCTCATGAGTAACCATAACCACCGTGCGGCCCTCGTTATTCAAAGCCTTGAAAATATCCATGATCTCATAGCTGGACTTAGTATCCAGGTTACCGGTAGGTTCATCCGCCATCACGATGGCCGGGTTATTGATCAGGGCCCGGGCAATGGCTACCCTCTGACGCTGACCACCGCTCATCTCGTTGGGCTTATGATCCAGACGTTCCCCCAGGCCTACGGCTTCCAGCGCCCGTTTGGCCCGCTCCATCCGCTCGTTCTCGCCCACACCGGCGTACACCAGGGGCAGGGCCACGTTAGCCTGAGCGGTCAATTTGGCCAACAGGTTAAAGTTCTGAAAGACAAAGCCGATTTTGGCATTACGGGTCTTGGCCAGCTCGTCGTCGTTATAGCCGGCGATTTCCTTCCCGTCCAGGTAATACTTCCCGGAGGTAGGACGATCCAGACAGCCTAAAATATTCATCATCGTCGACTTGCCGCTGCCCGAAGGCCCCATGATGGCCATGAACTCCCCGTCCTGCACTTCCAGGTGCACATGATCCAGGGCATGAACGGTAGCATCACCCATGACATAAGTCTTAACGATATCTTCTAATCTGATTACTTCCGCCATGACGCGCCGTTCCTTTCTTTTAACAGCGGCAGCCTCCTGATACCGAAGCTGCCGCTTTTTAATCTGCTTTTTACTTTTCTAACTAATCTTTACGTTTCTTACTAAAGCCGAAGCTTCTTAAGCTAAAACTAAAACTTTTTTAACCCGGCCTCAGCTGACTTTTAACTGGGGCGATTGTTCATCTTACATGGGCGGACCGCCGTGGTTATTATTGTTCTTCTGGGTGGCCTTAGCTACCCGTACCTCTAACTTGTCGCCCTGACGCAGCTCGCTGGAGGTAATCTGAGTCTTGTCGCTTCCGGCCAGGCCCACCTTCACATCCACTTCGGTGCTCTGACCGGTGGCTTCATCATACTTTTTCACGTAGGTACGCTTGCCATCGTGGAAGATGCAGTTGTTCTGCACCATCAGCGTATCCTTCGCCTCGTTGATGATGATGCCGGTTCTGGCCGTCATGGTGGGAAACAGCTTGCCCTCCGAATTATCTACGTCTACGTAGACCTTATAATAAATAACATTATTAGTCGTGGTTGCACTCTTGGAAATCAGGCTGACCGTACCGGTAAAGGTATCATTATTATAAGAATCAACGCTAAACTCGACCTTCTGGCCCAGCTTAATCCGGCCGATATCGGACTCGTCCACCATGGTCTGAATCTGCATCTTATCCAGGTTGGCCACCGACATGATGACCTGCGGCGTGCTGATACCGGAGCTGATGGTCTGGCCTACCGGAGTCGGTTTGCCGATAATGTAGCCATCGATAGGCGAATAGATATTAGTATCGTTGGTATTGGAAACGGCCTGCTCGTAAGCCGCCTGAGCCACTTTATAGTTCATGGAAGCCGTATCGTAGACTTGCTGCGAAACAGCGCCCTGCTGCATCAAGCTGGCATCACGGTTCAAGGTCAAAAGGGCATCCTCCATGGTCGCCTGCTTCTGCACCTGGGTCTGCATCAAAGAAGTATCATCCAGCTTAACCAAGAGCTGGCCGGCTGTTACATGGTCGTTTTCCTTCACGTAGACCGCTGTGATCCTGCCGGTAATCTTGGAGCTGATATCCACGTTGTCCACGGCACTTAAACTGCCGGTAGCCGAAACCTCATCCTTCAAGGTGCCAAACTCTACCGCCGCCGTCTTTACCGGCGTCTTTGACGCCTCCTGTTTCTGCTGGTAATATTTATAGCCGCCGATGCCCCCCGCTATCACTACCAGTAAAGCTATCAAGACGTACATGTTCTTCTTGATAAACTGAAGCACTGCCCTCACCCTTCCCTAGAAGTACACCCTCATTTTCCAACCTGCTTACGGCAAACTCAGGGTTATTTAAGTCTTTCATCCCTGTCGAGATTTTTACTAAAGCTATTGTAGCAAGTATTTATGACAAATTTATGTTTAAATCACTAAAAATTTTAATAATTGCCCTGAAATTTTAAACCGGCCGGATTAAATACCCCTGGTTTAAAAAGAAGCTGAAGACCCGCTTAAAAGTATTTCATTAATTTTAAACCCTGCCTGAATTTACGCATAGTAAAGCGGTCAGAACCAAAACCCTCCGTTCTGACCGTGCCTGCTAATTTAAATAAAGATGCTGCAGCTGTTTTATATCCGCCTCGGTTAAGCCCAACACCTGCTGAACATAACCCAGGGGACTGCCCGCTAAACGAATCATCTCATCCTTGGCGCTTTGCAGGTACTCGGCCTCCACCTGGAACATCAGTCCGGCCGCCCGGCGCCCGGCCGGCACCCGGTATGGAACCGGCAGCTCATTTAGCATCTGATTCATAGGCTCCCGCAAATATTCATTGCTCTGCAGATAATCTTCCAAAACAGTCTGCCAAGGAATCCCCAGGGAGGTCAGGATAAAGGCCGCTCCCAAGCCGGTCCGATCCTTACCGCCGTTGCAGTGGAACAAAACCGCGCCCTCCCGCTGAGCAATCAAGAGCTGCAGGAAGCGGCGCCAGGCCTGCTGGGACTGAGGCTCGGCGATATACATCCGGTAAACATCCAGCATAAACTGCCGGGGAGAAAAAGACGGGTCCTCCATTAACCGCATCAACCGGTCTATCATCTTGATCTCGGTCAGCTGGTCCTCCTTGGGAAAACCATAAGCCGTATCCTCCAGCACCGAAAGATCATGATGCTCAATAATACCCCAGTGAGGATCGGGCAGGGACTCCCGTTCCATCTGGGAGCGAAAATCCACTATAGTGCGCATCCTGAAACGTCCCATCAGGACGGATACATCTGCATTCGTCAGGTGATCCAGCCGGCCGGCCCGAATCAGCCGGCGGGTCTTAACCACCCTGCCATCTTCTGTTGTCATGCCTCCCAAATCGCGAACGTTGGGGCTTCCTCTTAACTCAATGTAAGTCATGCTTTACCAATCTCCAATTACCATCATCTTATTTTGTTAAGGTCACGTTATTCTCTAATCTGTCCGTCACCGTTAATCAAATATTTATACGTGGTCAGCTCCGGCAGCGCCATGGGTCCTCTGGTATGCAGCTTTTGGGTGCTGATGCCTATTTCGGCACCAAAGCCGTACTGGAAGCCGTCGGTAAACCGGGTAGAGGCATTCACATAAACCGCTGCTGCATCCACACAGTGCTGGAACTTACGGGCATTTTCGTAGCTGCGGGTCACGATGCACTCGCTGTGGCGGGTACCGTATCTGGCGATATGGTCGATGGCCTCGTCCAGGCTGTTCACCACTTTGACCGATAAACGCAGGTCGTCATACTCGGTGGCCCAGTCCTCCTCCGTGGCCGGCAGAATGTTCTGCCCCAGCTTGCGGGTGGATTCGTCCCCCAGAATGGTTACGCCCTTCTCCTGCAGCTGCCGCAGCATCTCCGGCAAAAATTCTCCCGCCGCATCTTTATGTACCAGGAGCGTCTCCATGGAGTTGCACACCGCCGGGCGCTGCACCTTGGCGTTAATAGCGATCCGGGCCGCCATCTCATAATCTGCTCCCGCATCCACGTAAGTGTGGCAGACGCCTAAACCGGTCTCAATGACCGGCACCCTGGCGTTCTCCACCACCGCGTGAATCAGACGGGCGCCGCCCCGGGGAATCACCACATCAATCAGCCCCCGCAGGGAAATCAGTTCCTGCACCGCCTCATGGTCCGTACTGGTAATAAACTGCACGCTGCCCTGAGGAATGCCGTTCTGTTCGGCCGCCTCCGCCAAAACGCCGGCAATCTTCGTATTGGAACGCAGAGCCTCGCTGCCGCCTTTGAGCACCACCGCATTGCCGGATTTTAAGCACAGACCGATTGCATCCGCCGTCACGTTAGGCCGGGCTTCGTAAATAATGCCGATGACGCCCAGAGGCGTGCGGGTCTTCATGATGGTCAGCCCGTTGGGCAGGGTCCTGCCCTCTACGATGTTGCCTACCGGATCAGGCAGCTCCGCCACCTGGTTCAAACCTTCCGCCATCTCACAAATCCTTTTGTGATTCAAAAGCAGCCGGTCCAGCATAGCCGGACGCATCCCTTTGGCCTTCCCTGCTTCTAAATCCTTGGCATTTTCGGCCAGGATTTCTTTCTCGTGGCCCAGCAGGGCTTCCGCCATGGCGTTCAAGGCCCTATTCTTTATCTTCGTTGAAGTAACCGCTAACTGCCGCTCCGCCAGAACCGCCAGCTGCGCCTGTTCTCTGATGCTCATTGTCCTGCCTCCTACAAAATAATCAAATCATCCCGGTGAATGACCTCATCATAGGTCTTATGCCCCAGGATAGTTTCAATCTCCGTGGTTTTATGTCCCTTGATGGCCGCCGTTTCCCCGGAGGAATAATGAATCATCCCCCGGGCCAGCTCGCGGCCATCCCCGTCAATCACGCTGACCGTATGCCCGGCTTCAAATTCCCCGGCCACCTGAGTAATACCGGCCGGTAAAATGCTGCAGCCGCCCTCTTTGCGGATAGCCCGGGCGCAGCCTTCGTCCACGGTAATCCGGCCCACGATGCGGGCCCCGAAAGCCAGCCAGCGTTTTCTGAACTGCAGCCGGTTTTCCCGGGAAACAAACAAGGTACCCACCGGTTCGCCTTTCATGATACGGGTAATAGCGTAAGGCTCCGTGCCCGAAGCGATTACCAGGTTAATACCGGAACTGGTCGCCGCCTTCGCCGCCTGAATTTTCGTGGCCATACCCCCTACGGCCAGGGCGCTGCCCGCCCCCGAAGCCGAAGCCTCGATAGCCGGGGTAATCTCCCGGACCTCCGGCACCAGAGTCGCCTCCGGGTGGGTAGCCGGATTAGCCGTGTAAAGCCCGTCCACATCCGATAAGATGATGACCAGGTCTGCATCGGCAATGCCAGCCACCAGGGCCGACAGATTATCATTATCACCAATCTTTAAATCATCCAGGGCGACCACATCGTTCTCATTGACCACAGGGATCACGCCCTGTTTCAGCAGTTCCATGAAGGTATTGCGGGAATTGGCATAACGATGACGGTCCAGGACCTCGGAGCGGGTTAAAAGCACCTGCGCCACCACCTGGCCGTAATCGGCAAAAGCTCTTTCGTAAGTATTCATCAGAATACCCTGCCCTACCGCGGCCGCCGCCTGCTTACCCGGAATCGTCTTAGGTTTGCCGGGCAGCTTGAGCCTCTCCACCCCTACCGCAATGGCCCCGCTGCTCACCAGGATAACTTCTTTGCCCTGATTACGCAGGTCCGAAAGCTCCCGGGCCAAGTGGTCGATCCGGTTAAAATTACGACTGCAATTAGGGTAAGTGATCGTACTGGTACCAACCTTCACGACCACCCGTTTTACATTTTTCAAGGCTTCGCGCGCCTCTGTCATCTTCCTCACCCTGCCTTTAAAAAATTTCTGCCCGAACTATCATCAAACCTTGAACCAGGCCTATCTTCCCCAGGCCTCCGCCTGACCTAAACCGGCTGAGCCTGTGTCCAGTCTGGTTTAACTTAGTTTTCCTTATACTTGAACACCATGTCCAAAATCCGTACCGTCTGACCTTCTTTAATGCCTTTTTCCTTCAAAGCTTCCTCGATGCCTAAATCCTTCCAAATCAGCTGGAAGCGGTACAAGGCTTCGTCATTGTCGAAATTGGTCATGGCTACCAGGCGCTCGATATTCTTACCCCGGACCTCAAAGTCCGTATCGTTGCCTTCCACTACCTCGTAGCTATCCGGATCCACCGGCTCTCCGGGCAGGATTTCTTCCTCCTCCGGCTCCGGCACGTAAGCCTGAACCATGGTATAAGCCTTCTCCATTAACTCTTTAAGGCCCTCGCCGGTAGCGGCGCTGACGCTCATGATTTCCAGGCCCTTGGCCTCCACATGCTTTTTCAGCCGTGCAAAATTATCCGAGTCCCCTAAGAGGTCCATCTTATTGGCTACCACCAGTTGCTGCCGACGGGCCAGCTTCTCGCTGTAGGCGGCCAGCTCGTAATTAATCTTCTCAAAATCCTCCACCGGGTCCCGGCCTTCAAAGCCCGAAACATCCACCACGTGAAGCAAAATCTTGGTTCTCTCGATATGGCGCAGGAAATCGTGACCCAGACCTACGCCTTTGGATGCGCCTTCAATCAAGCCCGGGATGTCGGCCAGCACAAAGCTGCAGTTGTTATCCAGCCGCACCACACCCAGCACCGGGGCCAGAGTGGTAAAATGATAAGCGGCGATTTCGGGACGGGCCGCGCTGACCTTGGCGATGATGCTGGACTTGCCCACGCTGGGGTAGCCTACCAGACCTACATCGGCAATCAGCTTCAACTCCAGCTTCAGCCAGGTATTAGTACCAGGTTCGCCCTTCTCGGCGAAAGTCGGTGCCCTTTTTGTCGGCGTGGCATAGCAGGCGTTGCCCTTACCGCCCCGGCCGCCCTTAGCCGCCAGATACTCCTGTCCCTCGCTGGTTAAATCCGCCAGCTTGGCGCCGGTCTGGTCGTCCCGGACGATAGTGCCCAAAGGCACCCGGACAATCACGTCAGCCCCCTGAGCCCCGGTGGAACGGGAAGCCCCGCCGCCGTTGCCGTTCTTAGCGATAAACTTGCGCCGATAACGAAAATCTACCAGCGTATTCAGATTCTCATCCGCCTTGATAATAACACTGCCGCCCCGACCGCCGTTACCGCCGTCCGGGCCGCCCTTCTCCACGTATTTTTCTCTGCGAAAACCGCTGTAGCCATCGCCGCCCTTGCCAGCTTCCACGTAAATTCTTGCTTTGTCAATAAACATGATGCTCTCCTAACTATATCCCTGAAAATCTTATGAACAGCTAACTAAAAAACTCAACTAATTTATAAACAGCTAATTTATTAACTAACCACCTTATTGTCAACTATCTTATTATTAACTACCTTATTATTAACTACCTTATTATTAACTACCTTATTATTAACTACCGTAATTTTTTTGATACTTCCCCCTGAACACAAATTTCCCTCAAAAGGTTTACTTTATATTTTACCATAACCAGCCAAAAAAACATAGCCTGAAAGAGGCTATGTTTTAAGTATACTTAAGAAACAGGTTTAGCCTAGCTCCAGTCAGCCCTCAGCTGCCTATAGCCCTGTACCGGCCTCATCATCTGGCACTAATCAGGTTCGGCAGAGCTAACATTCCCGGCACATCAGCGCATATATCTTATCCAAACGCTCCACTGACAAGGAAATCTTATTCAAGATGGTATAGCGATTCTTGCGTACCTGCGGCGCATACAGCCAGGCCTGCACGAACATTTCCCGGGAAATACCCAGCTTGGGCGGATTAATGTCAATCCCGTAAGCCTGAAGGAACTCCAGCAGCGGCTGGTAATCCCGCCCTTGCAGAATACAGGCTCCGATGGTCCCTACCGCTACCGCTATGCCGTGAGGCAAGTGATGATCATAAAGCTCATCTAAAGCATGGCAGAACAAATGATCGCTGCCGCTGCAGGGGCGGGAGTTGCCGGCAATGGACATGGCCACTCCGCCCATGACTAATCCTTCGGCCAGCATCCGGACGCCTTCCTGACTCTCAAATGTCTTCACGTTGGAATATAACAAAGACTGTACCGCATGGGCACTGAGGAAATAAGCAAAATCATTAGGACGCTCTCCCTTGACCCGGCAGGCCAGGGTCCAATCAAAGAGCGCCGTATAATTGCTGAGGATATCGCCCACGCCGGCCTGCATCAAAAGACGAGGCGCCTTCAGGATAATATCCGTATCAATCAGAATGCCATCTGGTATTTTACTGGTAAAGCTATGCTTGCGTCCACCCTCGGCAAAAAGCACGCTGACCGGTGAACAAACTCCGTCGTTGCTCAGGGTAGTGGGAACGGCAATGTAAGGCACCCCGGCCACAAAAGCCGCGTATTTGGCCGTATCCAGCGCCGTACCACCGCCTAGTCCCAGCACCGCCTGTATTCCGTCCAAACTGATTTTTTTAGCCACCGCTACCGCAAAATCAAAGGAACTGGTCGTCACAGTCAGGACCTGATAATTCGTTAACTGCCCCAGAAGCTGCTTAACCTTGGGTGCCAGGGTCTGCAGCAGCCCGGCGGTAGTTAAAACCAAAAACTGCCCGTCCTTAAGCTCAGGCAGATGCTGATCCAAAGCTTCGCCTAAACGGGCGACGGCGTTGCGCTTAACCTGCATAAATAAAGGTAAAGGATAATTCAGCATAGTGCCTCCCTAAAAAAAGTCGTGCCAAACAGATTGGCACGACTTCTGCTAATGCAAAGATTATTCTTCCAGACGAGTAATGCCCTCCGCGTCCAGGCGGCTCTTAACCCAGTTGTAATGGTCGTCCAGACTCTCATAAAACTGCTTGGGAAAATCTTCATCCGACAGGATAAAATACTTGCTGTACTCCAGGTGCTCATCCTCGTCCGAATACTCATCCAGGCCAAAGATATTATCCGAGATCCACTGCAGCCAGATGGCGTTACGCTTCTCCGGGTCATCATCCTGAATCTCCAAAAAAGCCTTGCGCAACACGTTCTTCTGAGCGGTATCCAGCTCCGGCGGCACGTCCTCATGGACATGGGCCAGAATCTTATAAATTGCTTCGGAAGCTTCCATGAACTCTTCGCAGTTATCCCGGCCGTCAGGGAACTTAGCCATGCTCTTCCACTTGGCGTAAGGCCGGTCCGGCCAGTGAATGGCCGCCGCATGCCCCAAAGGCGCCGCTAAATCAAGGGCGATGTTCTTCACCATATCCTGCATCTGCTCCAGAGACTGCCAGGAGTCCTCGCTGAACAACTCCACCACCAAATCCTTGACAATGTTGGCGATGCTGGTAATGCCGGCAAACTCCTGATGAGCCCAGGTATCTGCATAAACGTGGAGCCCGATGCCCAGCTTAAAGGCATAATTAGAATCATCCAGGGAGATAGAGTTCAGGCGCTCCGCCAACTCGTTGGCCAACACGCTGTTCTTCTTGCAGACCAGGCGCTCGTCTTCGCTGTCTCCCTCCAAACCTGGCAAAAAGTGATAGGGAATCCAGACCTGCTCGTTACCCTCTTCATTAAAGAGGTTCTCCCACAGCTCGTGCCCGGAGTAACGGATCACCCCGTCGGTGGTCACTTCTTTCGCCGTCGCCCAAACCTTGGGGTCGTCACTCACATTGTCATCCACGAACTGGGAAGCCGCGGCGATAACCTTAGCGTTGCCGCTGCCGAACCCGGCCCAGCGGCTTAAAACGTAAATCGTACCAAAATGATAATCTATATCCATGTTTCCGTCTCTCCCTTAAGCAAAATATACTTATATAAAGTATATTTTACAACGGTTTGGCGTCAAGTTCAAGTGAATTTATTTCAAGACCTGTTCACCAGCTTGCTGATATGCTTAAGTTCTATGGACAGTGACCCGTCGGGGTTATTAATAAACTCAATGTACTCCGGGTTATGCAGGCAGTCGCTGGGCACGGTGAGTTCAATACCGGTATCGGTCTTCAGCTTCTGGCTCTTGGCCGCAGCTACCGCCGCCTTCTTATCCACCTGGACGGTAGGCGGCAGATGGGCTTCAGCCACCCGGGCCTCAAAATCGCTCTTCATGGCCGGAGCATCGGCAAAGACCTGAGCGCCCAGCGCCCGGGGTGAGAACTGGTCCGAAACCTCGGCGTTATCCAGCACATAGCTCTTGGCCTTGGACATGACCAGGGCCGGGTTGGCGGCGTGCTCCTCCGCCACGCTTTTGGCAATCTTGTTCACCGTCTTGAGGACTTCCTTAGCCGAGACGGTAGCGCTGCACTGGAGCAGCTTATCCGCTACCACCGCCGCCTCCTCCCCGTCGATATGCCGGGTGATGTCGCCAAAAGCTATCTCCAGGGTCTCCTGGTTGACTAGCGCATAAGAATCTACCTTCTGAGTGGGATTGGGCAAAATAGCGTAATGAGGAAGTAGCCGGTTGGAAACACCTCCCTCCGCCTCGTTTACCACCTGATGAGTGTAGGCGGTCTTATGACCTAGCATTAAAAAGCCTACGTAAGCCACATCCTCAGAAGTAAAATCTACCACCAGCAGATCGGCCGGGTCCAGCTTATCTGTCAGGGACAGATGATGAAACAAATCCGTGCCGATGTAGGAAGCCAGGCTTAAAAAATCTTCCAGGTGGTCCAGATATTTATGCAGCTCGCCCTTAAACAGGCTCTGGTCTAAAAAATTGCCGGTCTTATTATCGGAGGACGCCAGCAGTTTCTCCAGCAGTTTTTCCAGATAGGTATTCACCAGTCCGTCAGAGACATCCAGTTCCCGGCGGGATAACAGGCAGAGGTTCGAGGTAAAATCAAAAACTTGTAAGACGGCGTGATTAATATTCAGCATGAGTTAGTCTCCTTAATAGTTTCCCTAATAGTTTCCTAAAAAATAAATTACCCTAAAATTTGAGTTCTACGTTCCGCTTACCGGTTCAGGCTTTCTCCGCGGGTAGCGATGACCTCTTTATACCAGTAGAAAGATTGTTTACGGTAACGGGCCAGGCTGCCGCTGCCGTCATCCTGACGGTCCACGTAGACCAGGCCGTAGCGCTTCTTCATCTCGCCTGTGGAATTGCTGACCAAATCCAGACAGCCCCAGGTCAGGTATCCTAAGAGCGGCACCCCGTCCTCCAGTGCCTCCGCCGCCTGGACCAGATGGTCGTGCAGGTAACTGATACGGTAATCATCGGCCACGGTCAGGCCCCCATGACCATCCGGCACCAGCACATCCTCCGCTCCCAGACCGTTCTCCACGATGAACAAAGGTTTCTGCCAGCGGTCGTAAAACCGGTTCAGCGTGTAACGCAGGCCTTGAGGATCAATCTGCCAGCCCCAGGCCGAAGCCTTCAGATAGGGATTAGGCAGTCCCCCCATAAGGTTGGCCCGGTCCCCGCCCTGCTCCTTAGCCGAGGCGCTTGCACAGGTGCTGGCGTAGTAACTAAAGGACACAAAATCTACCGTATTCTCCCGCAAGAGCTTTTCCTCCTCCGGAGTCACCTGCAGTTTAACGCCCTGCTGGCGAAAATAACGGCGCATATACCCGGGGTACACGCCACGCACATGCATGTCCCCGAAGAAATCGTTCAGATGGTCGGCCTGCTGCGCCGCCAGCACATCAGCCGGGTCCGGCGTCAAGGGATAGATAGGAATACTTAGCACCATGCAGCCCACCTTAGCCCCGGGCATCAACTCATGAGCCAGTTTCGTGGCCAGGGCCGAGGCCACCAGCTCATGGTGTATGGCCTGGTAAAGATCGCTCAGGCTCAACTTTTCCCTGGGGGTCATGATGCCCCCGCTCATCAGCGGCTCCCGCAGCACCGAATTAATCTCATTAAAGGTCAGCCAGTAGCGGACCTGTCCTTTAAAACGCTCAAACAAGGTGCGCACATAGCGTTCGTAAAAGCCAATCATCCGATAGTCCACCCAGCCGTCATAGGCTTGGGCCAGATGCAGCGGCGTCTCATAGTGAGAAATGGTCACCAAAGGCTCAATCCCGTACTTATGACAGGCGGCAAAAAGCCGTTCATAGTAGGCCAGCCCCGCCTCGTTAGGCTCTTTTTCATCTCCCTGAGGATAGATGCGGCTCCAGGCGATGGAAGTGCGCAGCACCTTGAAGCCCATCTCCGCCAGAAGCTTGAGGTCCTCCGGGTAGCGGTGGTAAAAATCAATGGCCTGAAGTTTTAAATTGTCCTCCGTAGGTCCCTGGGTAGGTGCGCCCCGCAGCCCACGAGGCAAAATATCTTGAATATCCAGGCCCTTACCGTCCTCGTTATAAGCGCCTTCACACTGATTGGCGGCCAGACTGCCGCCCCACAGGAAATCTTGGGGAAATAGCATCTCAGGTGCCTCCTTTGCGAATGATATTGGTACGCGATTTTTAGTGCAGGATATTACATGCATGATATTGCGTGGTTAGGTGGTAGTATAACTGTAATATTATTAGCTACGTGATTTAGGTTATTAATTCGTGACCGGCAGGAGAAAATCCTTTACCATCATATTTTAACCGTTTATTAATTAGGATAAACAAGGCGCAAGCCCAAAACTGCCGCCAACGAATTTTTTCGCTGACGGCAGTTTTTTTAGTACCTTTGACTAGGCAATTCCTACTGCAACAGATCCCGGTAATCCACCAAATCATACCGCCAGTAGTTACCGTAGCTGTCGCCTGGATAGCTGCGGGAAGTGTATTTATCGTACATCTTCCGGGCCATTTCATTTTCCAAGAGGTGCATGGACCAATCCACCGCACTGTAGCGCTGGTTATCCACCCGCTGTTCATCCAGTCGGGCCAGGAGGATTCCGTCCGAGAACTGGCTGCCGTTTTCCTTCAGATACAGCTGCATCCAGGGATGGCTGGACGTACAAGCATGAACACTGCCAAACTGCCGGCTCTCACTGCGGTCATAAGCCCCCTGAGGCCCATAAACCAGGGCCTGGGTCGCCGGGGTGAAGAAATAGCCGGTCTTTTCAATCCGTAGCGCATCCATTTGCAGCTCGGGTACCTTGGCGTTCACAAAGGCCGTCTTCGACCAAAGCTTATCCATGATAATACCGTTAGGCGCGTCAATCTTCACCAGGAGGAAGTACTCCATGGGCTGCCGGCCACCGGCCCCCACTGCCGAGATATGCAGCGGATTGGTGTAGTCCTCCCGCTGGTTAATCTGCGCATTCAGGAAATTGGAACCTTCAAAGCTCAACTTCTGTCCTACCGTCGTAGTGCCGACCAAAGCGTAGCTGTCGTTCGTGCCCAAATAGATACCCACATTCTCGCCGTTCAGCTCCCGGGCCAGGATACGACCGTCACCGGTAGCAAGGGTAATAGTGCCGCGGCGGGCGTAAACCGGAGTCTCGTTCTTTACCGTGATATTGCCTTTATCCGTCTGCAGGTCAACATCGCCGCCGGCAAACAGATTCTTGGCGTTATTAATGTCTCCCTGGCCCAGCACCCGCTCCTTGATACTGCCAGCCGTCAAGATGGACACCTCGTTGTTGATGTTGCCGTTCGTCGTCTGCAGGGTCAGACTGCTGTCCCGGTCAGGATCCAGCAGCACGCCGCTGAAGTTCACATCGCCGTTCACGGCTTCGATAAAGGTATCATGTCCCACGCCCATATAACCCTTCAGGTTGGCATCGCCCTGTTTGGCACTCAGGTTGATGTTGCGTCCGACAATGGATATGTCAGGCAGATCCAGGTTGACAGATCCGTTATTAGCAATCAGGTTCAGGTCTTGTCCCGTCCGGACGGACTTATTGATGTTCAAATCGCCCTTACCTAAAATCTTTTCGGTCAGGCTGCCTCCCGCGTTAATCCCGTCTCCGTTAATAACGGTACCGTCTCCTGTCACCGTCTGATTAATGTCGCCGCCGGCCTTCACGTTGCCGTTGGTGGTAATATCCTGCGCCGCCGTCAGGTCCACCGCCTGTCCGGCTTCAATCCTGCCCTCTACCCCAATCTTACCTTGAGCCATGTCAACCCGCACCGAGCCGTTAGCGGCAGTGATATCCTTGCCGTTGACAAAATCCCCATCCTGGGAGCTGATATTTACGTCAGATCCGACAGAGTTGATAGTGCCGCTGTTCAAGATATTGCCCTTGACCAGGCTCTTCAGGTTCACCTGGCCGCCGGCGCTTACCCCGCCGATGACGATGATGTTGCCCTGGTGGGTACTCATGTCCGTGTCACCCTTACTGTTAGTATTGCCAAAGATGACGATGTTGCTGGGGCTGTTTTCGTTTCTGGTAGCCAGGGTCAGATTACGCCCGGCGCTTAAGTCCGTATCCTGGGAAATCCAGTTCTCCAGGCCGATGGTCAACTTGCCCGTGTCGGACTTGATAGTTACATCGCGCTCCGCCGCCACGGCTCCGTCAATGGCCACTTCACCGTTAGTCGTGGCCACGGTGGCATCCAACTTAGCCTTAATCGTGCCCAGGCCGCTGGTATCCAGAATTTTCACGTCGCCGCTCCCGGCGGTCACGCTGACGCTGCCGGCCTCCGAAGTGATACTGCCGGTATTGTTGATAGCGGACGTGCCCATTGGCAGGTTCGTATTTTCAGTAGTCAGTCTTACATCCTCCTTACCGGTCACGTTCCCGGTAATAGCGATGGTACCCGTCTTGTGAGCCGTTACCTGCACGCCGCCCTCGCTGTTAATAGACCCGGTAACCTTGGTGTCTCCGCCGCTTTCCAGGCTGGCTGCCGCACCGCTCTTAATGTTGCCGGTCAGGTCAATCTTCCCCTGACTGTTCAGGCTGGTGCTGCTGCCGCTCTTAATGTTGCCGGTCAGGTCAATCTTCCCCTGACTGTTCAGTCTGGTACTGCCGCCGCTCTCAATGTTGCCCGTCTGTTCCAGATCAGCCTGACTGTCCAGGATTACGTCCTTAGCCGCCGTAATATCCTTTTTATGCCAGATGCTACCCTTGGTAGTGGTCAGTTGTACGTTCGCACCGCTGGAACTGAGGACACCCTTATTGATAATATCGCCTTCCACCGTACTAGCCATGAGCAAATCGCCGCTACCGGAGGTCACATCACCCAGGACGGCGATAGTGCCTTTTTTAGTGGTGAGGCTGGCTGCGCCCTTGCCTTGCACGTTGCCGTAAATAAAGATGTTGCTGTTGTACGTATCGTTGCTGGTCTTAATGGTCATGTCCCGGCCGGCGCTGACATCCGTGTCCTGAGAAGTAACCCCGTCTAAACCGATGATCACAGTTCCGGTATCCGAGCTGATAAGCGCGTCCCGTTCCGCTGCCACCGCACCGTCCACGGCTACCTGGCCGCTGCCGGAAGAAACCTCAGCGTCCTGCTTAGCCTTAACCGTACCTTGAACCTTGATATTTCCGCTCTGAGAGCTCAGCTGCACATCGTTCTGGCCGGTGATGTTGCCGTTGACGCCGACCGCTCCGCTCTGGGAGCTCAGCTGCACATCATTCTGCCCTGTAATGTTGCCGTTGACGCCGACCGCTCCGCTCTGGGAGCTCAGCTGTACATCGTCCTGCCCTGTGATGTTGCCGTTGACGCCCAAAGACCCGGCCTGGGTGCTGAGGGTTACTTTCCCCTGGCTGTCAATATCACCTACGACGGTTAAATCGCTGGGCTTAGCCTGCCCGTCGCCCCTGGCCGCAAGGCTAGTGTTGCCGCCGCTCTTAAGCTTGCCTTCGACCAGGATGCTGCCCTGGTCCGCCGTCATGCCGATGTCTTGCTTGGCTTCAATAACGCCCAGTTCAGCGTTCAACTTCGTATTAACGATATCTCCCTGAGCCGAGTTCATCTGTACCGAACCGCCGGTGGAGATAATGCTCCGCTGGTTCTCGATGCCGTTAGTACCGGTCAGGTTAATATCCCCGCCGGAAGCCAGGAAGCCCTTATTGGTCAACTGCAGGCCTTCCATGATAATGCCGGTTCCGCCCAAGACGCTCTTCTCATTGGTTACACTGCCTTGAAGCGCCTTCAGGGTAACCAGCCCCTTGGAGTCGGCTGTACCGTTATTTACTAAATCAGCCGACGTACTGGTCAAAGTCAAATCACCGCCGGAGAGCAGCTTGCCGTTATTGGTCAGTTGACCGCCGGAGGACAAGTTGATATCGTGTCCGTTAATGGTTTCAAAACCGGTATTAATAGTTAAAGAAGCAGCGGCCACGCTGTTCACAGGTTTCACGTCCCCGTCCACCTTGGCATTGTTGCCGTCAAGGATGAGGCCGCCTTGAGCCGTGGTTTTCACCAACACATCGCCGGTGATGGTACTTGCGTTAGCCAGAGCCCCGTCAAAGCTGAACTGGCTGAAATCGTTGCCTATGTTCTGCAAATTCTGGCCCTTGGCGCTGACCGTCACCAGCTTCTGCGCCGTGATGGCCTTAGCCACGTTACCGGCATCCAGCTGCTGAAGAGATCCTTCGGTCGAAGTGATAGTAACCGTACCCGCAGCTCCGAGAGTACTGCCGCTGCCGGCAATGACCGGTCCGTCCAGGACCACGTCCCCTACAGCGTTCAAGCTGACGTTCTTCGCCGCTTTAACCATGCCGGCAAATCCGTCCTGCTCCGTAGCCGAGGTATCCTCCTTGCCCACGATGAGCCTGCCCTCGCTGGTCAAATCTACCTCACCTCCGGCAGAAACCACCGAACCGATGGACATGATGCCGTTAGGTTCTGCCCCGTTCATACCTTTAAGGTAGATATCCCCGTTATTGGACAGGTTAATCACATTCTCCGCAGCGTTGCCGTTATACAGGCGCAGAGGATCAGTCTTAGTGCCTAGAGCGCCGCTGCTGAACAGGTTCACCGTGCCGCCGGCCCTGATATAGGCCATCGCATCGGCCAGACTGGACATCTCCAGCTGGCGGTCAGCCCCATCCACATAGATGTCCTTACCGGCGTACATGGTTCCCAGGTACATAGAACCTGGATAAGAGCCCATGCCGCGCAGGTAGATGCTGCCGCCGGCGATGGCGCTGACCTGTCCCTTATCAGGTGCCGTAGCCGTAGTATTTACCAGCAGGTAACGGTTACTGGCGCCGATATCGCTGGCAGCGCCATTGCCGCCTTCAATATAGAGGCCGTTAGCGGTAATATCCGCCCTAGTGGTATCGGTGCTGCCAGCAGCCACACCCTGTTTGCCCAGGATGCGCACGTCGCCCGTCGCCGTGATCTTATTAAGAGTCAGCTTGGGGCCGGATCCGTCCGCATTGCCGCTCACCGTGCCCGTAGCCTGATCCAGGTTCAGGGCCCGGGACGAGATGTAGGCGTCCTGACTGACGTTCAGGGTCACCTGTTCCGCCGCAGCCACGCCCAAAGCCCGCTTACCGGTAATAGTAGCCTTGTGGTTAGCCTGATCCCAGCTCACATCTGCTGCGTTAGCGTTAGCCAGAGTCTTCAGGTCATTTTCGGTCAGTTTATTCAAATCGATGACCACGGACTGCTCGTCGTTGGTACCGACGCCCCGGCCGGTCAGAATAATATTCTTGCCGGAAACATTGGCCGCTTTCTTCTCGTTATCGGTAGAACCCACCTTCTTGTTGATAACCGCATCCTTGATGGCATAGAGCAGAGCGTCCTTGGTCCACTCGTACACCGGTGCCGCCATAAGCTTCTGGTACTTCTGATCTCTAGCCAGATAAGCAGCGGCACTGGCAAAATCGCTGCCGGTGGCCGGGTCGGTGAACTGCTTCTGCAATTGCTGATAGGAGGCGCTCTTGACCACCAGAGGATCATTCTGACTCTCCAGCTTTTTATACTGTTCAAAAGCCTCCTCAGCCTGAGTCTGATAGGTCAGCCGATCCGCCGCCAGGGTCGTGGTAAAGGTCCCTTCGCCTTCAATCAGGCCCATGTCCTTCCACCGCTGTACCATCGCGTCTATGTCGGTATTGTTATTAGTACCCACATTAGGCAGGGCATCAATAAAGTCGCCGTTTTCCGCTTTCAGGGTAACACTGCCTTCTGAGGAGAGGATATTGCCGATCCGCATATCACCGCTGTCCTGGGTCAGATAAATATCACCCTTGGCTCCGGCATTAACGCTGGCGCTGAGCCGGTCATCGCCGGTGGCGTTCTGGCCGCCTTCCACCACCAGAGGCTGCAAGGCCGTGCCTAAGGCCCCCCGGGTCGAAATGAGGGTAATCTTATCTGCCTTCACGGTCAGCTGATCCGTACTCTGGGTAATATCACCCGTAGCATTCAGTTTCACCGAGGTATCGCCCTTTAAAGCGATTACATTAACCTTGCCCGGCAGGCTGGTCTTACCATTGACGCCGCCGCTTACTGCCACGTCTACCATGCCCTTCTGGGAAACCGCGTTCAGGTTGACCAGATCATCAGCCGCGCCCGCCCCGCTGTTTAAAGCCAGGGAGGTAACCTTAATCCCGGTAATGTCATCCTGGGCCGCCAGATTAATATTATTGCCGCTCAGGTAAACATTTTTCACCTGGTTGATGCCGCCACTGCCCTTGGTTCCAGCCGTGACGTTGATTTTGGAAGAAGCGTCGTAGCTCTTCAGATTGCCGTTTAAGGCCACATCTCCCCCGCCGGTCACGGTAATATCCCCGGCCTGGCCGATGAATTTGATGCCGATGTCATAATCGGCCTTGATGCTGTTCACATAGGTCTGAGAAGTACCCTCGGTAGTAGTCCAGCGGTAATGATGATGCTTGTTAAACCCCAAAAAGCCGCTGCTGGTAGTCCATTTCTCCGTCTCAGAACGGTTTTCGCTCACCTCCACATTGTCATAAATGAGGGCATAGGTTTGATCATTTTTAACACCATCAACATCAACGGTGCCGATATAGGTGCCCGGCTGCTTAGGTGCGCCCGGTACCGGCTCCTGCGTATGCGTAGGCTTAGTATTGCTTTCATAATTTTTAAGTTCCTCGGTGGTCACATCGCTGCCTAAGCCCCACCAGCTGTTATCCACCGTTTTCTCGTAAGTTTTGCGGGTCGTGTTCTCCGTGCCGTCGGTCCAGTTATAACGCAGCCCGCTCTTTACCTTATAAGACGACTGGGGCCCGCTGGCCGTACTATAGCCTTCCTGGCCGGACTTCTTGTTCAAATCTATAACCGTTGTCCCCGCCTTGGTAAAGATGGTCTGTTTCTTTAAGTTCACATCGGTCAGGGTAATCTTCCCCGTCCGGTCATTATTGAGGATTCTGCCTACATCCATGGCCGCCGTAGTATTATTAATAACCTTAATATCAGCCCCGCCGTCTGCGGCCAATAAAGAGCCGCCGCCGGTGCTGGACAAGTTGCCGGTCAGGTAGATGCTGCCGCCGGAGGTAGAAATGTCTTCGACCAGGATCCGGCCGGTAGCCGGGTCATAGTAAACCTGGGCCAGATAATCAAAGGCTTTGGTCGCGGGGTTGTAAACAGCCTTACCGCCGTCGTTCAGCTTGTACATGTACACACCGTTCACCATGGTCTGGGGACGCGTGCTTAACTTGGCCGGAGTCAGGGCGTCGGCCTCGATGGTAGCCCCGTAGTTCTCATAGCCGCTCTGCACCAGGCCGTTGACGTTGATATCGCTGGCGCTGATATAAACACTGCCGCCGGCAATCCAGGTGCCGCTGTCTGAAACTGCGGGCAGGTCATCCGAAGTCACCTTCTTGTTCTCAAGTTTTTGAACATCCATCTTTCCTTCATGCGTTTTGGCAAAGTCCTTGTACGTCACCTCCGGCGTCAAACCGATGTTGACGATACCATCCACGTAGCCCTGGTTCACACTGCCGGCAGCCTGGATATTAATCGTACTGGCTACCACGCCGGCTTTGGCATGATTGCCCGCCGCCTGGATAATAATGTCGCCGGAGTCATTAATTACATCCACCTGCCCTAAGTTGTTAGTTAAGAGCCCCCCTACCTGAATGGTGGTCAGGGGATTATAAGTAGCCTTCATCCCCACGTTCTCTGCCTGAGTATCCGACGTCGGGACAACATCGTAGGACCCGCCCTCATACTTAGTGGTTACGCTAATCAGCGCCTCCGCGCTGCTGCTAGCGGCCGGGGCCTCCGGGAACTTGGCGAAGTCCGTCTGTCTGGCGCTGTCCTTATTTAATTTATGGATGGCCTCATTGGTGAAGCCGGCTATGTTCTGGTTCTGGTACAGGATCTGTCCGCCTTCGTCGCCGCCCACCGTCAGGCTGCCCACCTTCAGGAAAGCATCGGAAGCGTTTTTAACGGTAATGGCCGGGGAACCGTCCGCCTTCAGGCTGCCGCTGCCCCCCAGATTATTACTGGTGATGACGACGTTGCCGCCGCCCACCGTGATATCCGGCAGGGAGATATAGTTAGTATCAATGGATTCGATAGGATTATACCCAATAATAGTTGTATGCCCGGTATCGCCTTCCGCGTAGCGGGGCTCCACCATCTTTTGGGCGATCATTTGCTCCAGGATGCTCTGCTGCTCGGCTTTATAACCGTAGTAAGCGGTCAGGTTGTCAGCTGTACCCACCTGATAAGTATCTATGAGCTTACCCAGCTCCATATAGCGGGTGTACAAAGCGTTAGCATAGTTGAAATAACCATGGGTGATGCCGCCGGCGATAATATCCTTCGTATAAGGACCGCTGACCACGTTGATGCTGTAGCCGCCCTCGGTGCCATCGGCAAAGGTGGTCCCATGCGGCGCCTTCTTCCCGCTAATCTCGATGGTGACCTCATTCTCCAGGCCCGCGTTAAGCTTGCCGTCTACCAGCACATAGTTATCCGTGACCTGGCCGAAATCGGGTTGACCATTCTTGCTGCCCACGTAGGCCCTATCCTCCTTGTCGCCGGCATACCAGGTATACTGCACCGTCCTGGTCTTCAAATCCGAACTGCCGGAAGCCCCGGTCAGATTGATATTGCGGATGGCGTTCACCACGCCGCTTACACCCACCGTAACCTGGTTATTCTCCGTCACCCGGTTGGCAAAGGAGGTCAGGGGAATGGGGATCAGCGCATAAGTATAGGCGTTAGCCTCCAGATCTGCTGTAAGAGAGCTGGCACTGCCTTTGCCGTTCACCCCGGCGTACAGGTTCACATCGCCGGCGCTGTAAATAGTGCCGTCGGCATTGATATAAGCGTTGCGGATCGTGGTATTATCAGACTTGGCTGTCACCCCGGCCACCCCGCCGCCGGTAGAAGCCGTCGTAGCCGCCGTCAGATTCACATTGTCCGATGCGGCCAGGGTCACCGCATTAACGGTTCCATCGGCATCCAGCTGCCGGGTAACGTTCAGCTGAGTGCCCTTTCCCGCCAGAACCTTCTCGGTGAGGTTAATCTTATTGGTGCTGTCACCTACCGAGCCAGCGGCCAGACCACCGGAGATAGCCTTGACGTTATTTTTCAATTTCGTGTTGTTATAGGCCTCCCAGGTCTGACTGTTGGTAGTAGTCACCTTAACCTGACCCAGATTCAACTGGGCCGTATTCTTAATATCAGATTCCGAAGAGATGTTGTTACCGGCGCCTAAGCCGCCGGCCACCCCTTCTGCCGTAATATCTTTTTTATTGCTGATCAGTATGTTACGGCTTATGCCGTACAGAGAATTGGCCGTAAGCTCCGTCCCATCAAGAATGTTCAACTTTGAGGTATCCGTAACATTATTGACCGCCTTATCCCCGGCTACATTCACCAGCCCGCCGTTATCCGTATCCACGTAGAGCTGCAGGGTATCATCCTGCAAGGTGCCGATCTGGGCCTCCCCCGTCACGATCCACTGACCGCCCAGGTTGGTGGTCAGGGTGTTGGTCAGATTACTTTCGGCATAGGCCGCATAAGGCGAAATATTGAACAGGCCGCCGCCGTCTCCCTTAGCCTCCGCACTCTGCTCCGAAATGCCGTGGGCCCCGGCTTTTAAGCTGCCCACCGTGCCGCCCTGCTGGGCATCCACGGTAATAGTGTTCGTGCCCTTCACCCGGGCCCGGCCATCGGCCACCGCCCAGATGGCTCCTACCGTCACCAGGTCCGTATCAGCCGACTGGCTCAGGTTGTTCAGGCCGGCGACGGTTAACACCGTCAGGCCATTACCAGAAGCATCCGTCTTATAGGTTTCCTTGCCAACCGCTACGTTGACCGTGGTTTCCGATTCTGCCTCCGACCAGTTAGGCGTAGCCGCCTCCATTGTAACGTTGACACCCCGGGTCTTAGCCCGGTTGGTCAGCTGATCCTTGGCACCGGCCCCCGCCTTAAAGTCAACCTGGTTGCCGGTAAAGGTATTGCCGCTCTCCACCCCTAAATCCGTGTTCAGCTTCAGAGTACCCTTAGAAGCCGAAACCTGCACCGCCGCTACCGAGACCGTTTCGTTGAAGCTTTCGGCCGAAACTACAGGCGCGTTCAGCGCATTAAGTGTGATTACGGGCGCATTATAGACAGCGCCGCTGCCGGTGACCATCAGCTTGCTGTCGCCCCGGCTGGCGCTTTCGGCATCAATATAAGAAACGCTGGGTCCGATGTTGGAGCCGCCCAGGGTGTAAGCATCCACCTTGCCGTTGCGCAAGGCGTCCACTGCCACCGCCGTACCGGCGGAGATTTTATTAGCTGTCCCCTGGTCATCCTGACCCAGAGCAACCTCCGTTGACATCTCGTTAGTGGCGAAGCTGAGCATGGTACCGAAGTTTAGTACCCCGGCTGACACGCCGTAGCTCTTGGCAGAAATGCTGCTGCTATCCTGGCTGGCGATGTTCACATTCTCCACCCCGTGCAGGGTTGAACCGTCCACCTCCACCTGCGCCGCCCCGTAGGACGAAATCTTCGCCACGCTGGCCGATAAATTAAGCAGACCTAAGTTGCCCTGCCCGGAAAGGGCCTGGCTCTGACCGTCCAGATCAGTCAGGTAAGCTTTCACCGTGACATTCTTACCGGTCAGGGTGGCACCGCTGACCTTCGTAGACAGGTTATTATTCAGGACCGCCTCCGTCACGCCCACGTTGGCGCTTATGCCGGATAAGGCCCCGGAGCCGCCGCTGATATCAGTATGGTTGCGGATCAGGCTGGTGACATTAGCATCTCCTTCGGCCGCCAGTTTGCCGCCGGTCACCACCGCATGGACGTTGGACTTGCCGCTGCCCTGGGTAGCCTGAGCCTGAGCCTCTTTTTTCAGCTTGGTTTGATCAGCCAGGGACAGACCATTAGTATGGCCCAGGGGATCGCCGCTTTCGCCGTCCGTCTGCACCTTATTAGCCTGCTCGACCGCCTGATCCAGGCCCTTATTAATAGTATCCTGCCAGCTGTTATCCGTTAAAAGACTGCTGGTAGTCAGCTTCTTACCGACGGTACTCTCAAATACGTTCACCCCGATGCCGCCGATACCGCCGGCCAGGTTCACCACCGTGCCTTTGACCGTGCGGTCCTCCTGGGCCTGAACCTTCACCGCGCCGTCAGCGGTCAGGTTGCTGCCGGTTACATCCACGCCGGTGGAGCTGTTGATGGTGTTGACCACCACGCTGGCTCCGACGCCTACGGCAGCTGCGCCCAGCGTACCTCCGTTGGTGCTGACATTAATATCATTCAGAGCGGAAGCCTCCACATTGGCGCCGCTTAAATCACTATTCAAGACGCTGGTCTTCACCGTGTCCTCGAAGTTGTTGACCGCCACGTTGGCTGCGGCACCCACCCCTTCAAAGGCCAGGCCCAGGCCTACGTTCTCCGTCAGGACCTTCTTCTTATCCGAAGCCTGGACGATGACCGCGCCGGTGGAAGCGAGCTTAGTGTTCTCCGCCTTAGCGTCGACCTCGCTCTCATCTACGATAACGCTCACCGTAGCGCCCACGCCCATATTATTCGAGCCGGCAAAGTTATTATTGCCTTCGCCCAGGCTGGCAAAGTGATAGCCGTTAAGCCCGGCCGAAGTAGTGCCTCCCACGTTCAGGTTCTTCCAGTTGGCCGAGGTGGTGCCGCTAAGCTTGACCACGCTGACCCCGGCGGCAATGGCAGCTACACCGCTGCCCTGGGCCCCGATCAGCAGAGTAGAAACTCCCTGCTTGTTGACCGCGTCCACGTTCAGGGAACCGGCTGTAATCTGCAGGCGGTTGGTGTCCGAAACGCCCTCCACCGCTGCCGTCACATTCCTGGTCAAAAGCTCCGTATCGCTGGCCGCACCAATAGCGGCTGTACCGCTGCCTCCGGCCTCGCCCACAAAGGCGGCCTCGTAGGCATAGTCGGCGGCCTTGACCGCCACCGCCCCGGTGCTGCCGTTATTAATCTCTCCCTTGGTCTCCGCCGTAAGCTTGGCCGTCGTAGAGCCGCCGATGGAGTTCACGTTCACCGTGCCCATCAGCTCAAAGGTCCCGGCCCCGCCCACGCTGGCCAGGTCCGCAGTAACCGAATGAGTCGAGGAAGCGTCTACCACCAGGCCGTGGATAGTCTTGCTCTGCCGTTTATCTTTCAGGTTGTTGCCGGTAAAGGTAGAACCGTTAACAATGCCTTTATCCAGATTCTCATCCTTAATGTCGCTCTGAACGGTGATGCCCTCCGCCTCCTGGCCCAGCGCATAGATAAAGCTGTCATTTACCAGGGCCTGGGTGTTGCCATCCAGCACACTTACCGTAGTAGAAAGCGCCGCCGCCCCCGTACCGGCTCCCCCGATGGTGCCGCCGTAACCCCGCACCCTCTCGTCGCTGACAGCTAAGGCGCCTACACTGCCGCTGGCCTTGATAGTACTGTCATTCACCTTGGAGGTGGTATTGACGTTGGTCAGATTAACGCCGAAGGAACCAGCCACGCCCGCCGTACCACCGGCGCCGATGCCAATGCCGATGTCCAGGATATCCGGCCGGGCCTGAGCCAAGGCCTGAGCCGATTTAACGTCCAGGGTACTCTGGCTGATAAGAGCGTTAACTTCGGCGTTGATGCGGTTCACCGCCACTCCGGCGCCCACGCCCGCCTTACCGGCCGCCGCGATGACCACCGCCGCGTTGCCGATGGTATCACTGCTGTCAGCGGTAATCTCTACCGCCGCGCCCTTGGTGCTGCCCGTTTCCTTGCTCAGATTAACCGACTCCAGGCTGGAAGTCAGCGTCTTATTAATGAGCGAAACCGCCGCCGTACCTTCCACCGCGGCCTTGTTAGAAGCAGACAGGCCCACCGCCACGTCGGTGACATGGGCCGTATCGGTCGCCTTGACCGTCACGGCGGAACCATCCCGGGTTGTGATATCGGTATTTTTAACCGCCGCCGTCAGCTGTTGCTTAGCGCTGGTGGTCTTAGTGGAAGAACCGCCGATATCGCTGTAGGCTATAGCGCCGCCCAGGGTCACCGTGCCTTTGCCGGCCGCAGCACCAGCCGCCACCCCGGTTTCGGCAGTCTTATCCTCCGCGGTGACGTTCAGCTGCTTTACCTTATTTAGATTAGTATGCCTGGTTTCAGTTCCCTTATCATCCGTCAGATTATCTACCAGGGCCTCTACCTGGTTAGAACCGGTATTGACGACCACGTTGCCGTTTAAGGCGGTCTTATCCGTACTGACCGCCGTCCCCACCCCGATGTTATATAAGCCCGAGTCATTGGAGGCAAAGAGGTTCACCTGCGCCGCATCCTCAGCCTGCCGGGGATCCAGGGTGCTGCCCAGGACCTGGGCCCGGACCGTGTTATCCTGCTGGGTCCAGCCAAAGGTCAGGCCGGCCCCCACGCTGCCCACCGTCAACTGTCCGTTGATATTGACCGAGGTATTGTTGTTAACCGCATTGACCGCCAGCTGATCAGTCTTTAGAGTAGAATTTTTGACCTGCGCCAGCAGGTCCTCATCCAGGGTCACTACGCCCAGGGCCCCGGCCCCGGTAAAACTGGTTTCCCGTTTAGTGGAGCCGGAGGCGCCCGCCGTCAGGGCGACCACTACCGTATCACTCTGGGTACCGGCCTCTACCCTGCCGGCTGAGATGGTTGCGCCGTCAATCACCGCGTTATAGTCATTATTAACCACCGCTATATTCAGCCCCAGACCTTCCGCGCCCTTGCCGCTAGTAGCGGCTGCCGCTATGGCCGTGTTCACGATGAGGTTGCCGCCGGCCTCGCCGGTCTTGCCGATTGCCGTGGTGACCGCACCGGTGTAATCGGTCCTGTTCCCGTCAGGATCAGCCTCTTTCAAGGCCTTGGCCTCGTTAGCATCACTCTGGTTATTCTCAGACTTCTTCGACGCGTTCAGATAGGAGGTACCGTTGGCATCCAGGCCGCGGTTCTTCAAAAAGGCCGTATACTCGCTGTCGCCAGGGTTCTTGTCATAAGCGCGCACCTCTACCCGGCCGGCGGAACTGCCGGTCGTAATCTCTGCCCCGGTCAGGTCCGCCCGGGTATCATTATTTAAAGTGGTCACGGTTAAAGCCCCGTCCAGGGCCCCGCTGAAAGATTCACCGCTGGTAGTGGCCACTGCCACGCCCAGACCGGTGGTGATCTGCTTGGTAGCCAGCACCGCCTCTTCCGTCAAACTATCTACCTTATTATACTTACCGCCGATTACACCGGCGCGCACATTGTTGTTTAGATTAGCGATACCCAGGGCCAGACCTCCGCCTATCGAAGTGCCGCTGCTGCCCAACGCCACCGACAGATCCACCCCGCCGGTCACCTGGGTATCAGTGTTCTCGGCCACCAGGCGTACCATAGTCTCCGGACCGGTGCTGCTGCTGACCGTCTGAACATCTTGCACCAGGTAGGCGTCCACCTCGCTGTTCACCTCATTTAAGGACAGCGCCGCCGCCACGGTGTAGTTACTCTTATCCTTGCTCACCGAAACCGCTGCTCCCAGACCGGCGGCCACTTCGGCCCCCTTCTTGTAGGCAGCGTTGTTAAAGTTTTTGGCATCGGTCACCGTGGACTGACTGACCGCGTCAAACACGTCCCGGTTAACCCCGTTATAGGCAATAGCGCCCGACACGCCCACCGAAGCCTTACTTCCGCCTCCCTGGGACGCCTGCACATAGTTCACCGCCGCCGCCCCGGCCCAGGCCCCTACGAACAACTTATCATCAGCCTCCGTCTGAACCGTACCGGTACCAGCCGGCTCGTTAATGGTCAGACTGGTACTATCCACCAGGGCTGCCGTATCCCCGCTGAGTAGATTCATTGCTCCGCTGCCGGCCACATCCACGTGGAATTTGCTCATCTCCTGACGCTGAGCCTCAGGCTGCAGATTATTATTATTCACATTCATATTAACATTGTTCTGTCCGGCCGCATTAGCCGCCTGCCCGGCCGCCTGGGCCTTGGCATTAAACACATTGGCCGCCTGGGTCACCGGGTTGGCAATAAAACCAGAGTTCTTGCCCAGCCAGCCCAGAATATTATCAAAGGTGGTACCCCCGCCCGTATCGCTGGCACTGGTCAAAGAACCGGCTACGCCGATGGTGTTGACCGCACCCGTAGTATCCGCCGTCACCTTGATATCCGCGCCGGTCAGGCCGCCGGTCAATACCGCTGCTTTACTACCCAGCAGGTCCTTCTGCTGCTCCTCGGTCAGGCCGGAAAGACTGAGGGCCTTGGTTGCCGCCTGTTTAACTTTATTAGCCGTCTTGATCTGGGCCGTATCCCCGGCAACCTGGGTCCGGTCGCCGTCGGCGTCGTTATCCCCCACCGCCGCATAGTTGCTCAGGTCATACTCTGTCACGCCCGCGCTGGCCCCTACGCTGACACTTTGGGCCTTGCTGAAGCCGCCGGCAATGTTGACCAGGGTACTATCATTCAAGGCGCTTAAGGTCAGCGCCCCCGTCTTAGTGTTCTTCTTAGCCGTCAGCTTAGCCTCGTCATCCACGCTGACCACGCTGCTGCTGGAGCCGCCCAGATAGTTTACCATGCCGTGCACGCCGGCACCTTTGGCATCGCCGGAGGAGAAAACCACCCCGGTCTGCATCAGGGAATCATCCGCCGTCAAGGTCACATTGTCCCCGGTAAGGGCCGCCCCTTCGGCCACCAGCACCAGGCTGTTGTTATCAAACAGCTGCGCCGCCACGCTGGCCCCGCCGCCTGAGCCTTTGCTGGTGTTTGGTAAAAACAGGGCTGCAGAGTCGCCGGTATAGCTGACATTCTCCGCCGTCGACGCCGCCGCAGCCGTCAGCGCCTCCGCCGCGGTCACCTGGGCCCCCCGGCCCACCAGCACCCGGCTGTCGTTATAAACATGGTTCACGTTCACGGCGCCCGAGATATCCAGCTTGGTATTTTTGCCGCTGGAACCATCCTTATTAGTGGTAGCCACCGCAAAATTGGCATAGGTGTTAGGGCTGAGCAAAGCGATCAGACTCTTGTAGAGCTTCTCCACTCCATTATAAATCGCAACCGGATGTTTATCCAGCCACGCTCCCACCTCCGTACACTGACTGAGAAAATCCTGGTGGGCGGAGCCGATCTTGTTGCCCTGGGCTTCCAGATTATCCGCTGTAAAATCCATCTTCTGCAGTTTGTCGGCTGAAGCTTCCAGTGCTGTAATATAGCTGTTTAGAGTATCTAAATCCGCCTTGTCGGTGCTCCCCTCCTCGGTAAAAGCCTTGCCGATAGCCTTGATGCACTCCACAATACTCTTGCAGGCATTTTGAGGACGAACATACTCCATGGTGGAATTAGCCTTTAGGGTCACATTCTTACCGCTGACCTGGGCGGCGTTAGCCTCCTTGGCACCTTCCAGAGTGACGGTGCTGTCATTATGCAGGTTCACCACCTGCACCGCCGCCTCCACCCCGACCTGCTGCCCGCTCTTTGCCCCGGCCACCATGTTGCCCAGGGTCTGCATAGCCGTATCCTTGATGGTAGTAACGGCGGCCAGGGTCACATCGCCCTTGGTCTTATCAGCCGCCTGCCCCGTCACCTTCGCCTGAGGACTAACGGCCACCCCGGCGGTGAAGCTCTCGTTGGCCACGCCCACGCTGACCCCGATGCTGGCATACTTACCCAGCTGTTTCAGAGCGGAATCGGCACCCTCCACCTTCAAGCTGCCAAAAATATTGGTCACCAGGTTATCAAAAGCCTGGGACTTTAAAAACAACTTACTAAAGCTGCCGGACAGCACATCGCTCACATTGTTAGAGGTCACCATGGTATTAGCGGCTACCGTGTCGGCGGCCTTAATCGTCACCGACTTAGCGGTCACCGCACTCTTAACGTTGACCTGAGCGTCGCTGGTATAATCCACCACGTTCACCGCCGAGCTTAACAGACTGGAAGTGTTGCCGCCGGACTCGGACCGGGCGGTAACCTGATTGATAGTGTCCGCGCTGATAACTAAATTATCGGTGAGATTCTGGGCCCCCTCAATCTGATCCAGTTTAGCCTTCTCACTGATATTAACCAGGGCATTATTTGTACCCTTGGTAAAATCAATGGACGCTAGGGCAATGTCGCCAGTCTTGGTCAGATCAACGGTTCCCACCGCCGCCCCGGTTTCCAGGTATGAATCAGCGGAAGCCTTGATGGTAGTCAGGCCCTTAGCTTTTAAAGTGCCGTCAATATTTACGTTAGCAGTGTTATCGGAAGTCAGATAAGTGACCGACGCCGCCGGCAGAGCGGAAGTTACCGCATTTTTACCCCGGTTGAGCCGCAAAAGCGAAGAAGAGGAACCCAGGGAGTTAGTCACCCCGGCTCCCGCCGAAATATTCAAACCATAGACTTCTACCGGCTTCTGAGTCTCCTTATCGGTCACATACTCCGGGGCGCTTGTCGCCGTAATCACCGCGCTATCCTTAATGTTGACCACCGCCGTGTTCTTGACCACACTGTAATCCGCGTCAAATTCAATCCCGCTGAGCGCGCCTACTGCTTCGGTAATCGCACCTACCAGATCCAAAGAAGCGGCATCCACAAAAGCGTTCACGGAAGAGGCCGCAATATTGACCTTGCCGCCGGTCACCTTGCCGCTCACATCAATCTGGGCCGTCTTATCCGCCAGGCGCTCATAAGAATTGCTGATGGCCTGAATATTTACAAATCCGGGGGAGGTAATATCCCCCACCTGATCCACCATGGCGTTATAGGTATACTTTACCAAACCGGAGGTAAGCTGACTCTCCTCCGAACTGGCCACCGCAGAGACGTTGACCCCGCCGGCCGCCTTCAGACTGCCTTTATTGGTCACGGTGGCGCTTAAATTGGTTTCCGTACTATTCACAATGCCGGAGTTTTGGGCCAAAAGGGTAATATTGCCCCCGTCCGTACCCACCGCGGTCAGATTCTTACTGCCGTTAACCAGGTTCTCGTAGCCGGTCTGGCCGCTTAAATTAACCAGGTCGCCAAAATTAGTGACGCCAGTGGTAATTTCGGACCCGGGGTCCGTGGTGACAGATCTGCCCGCCGCCAGCAGTACGTTATTATTAGCGTTAATCTTACCGGACATGGTGATGGTAGCATTATGGTTCAGGGCCAGGTCACCCGTTAAAACCTTCTGCAGCCCGCTTTCATTAATTTCCCCGTCCAGCCATGTAAAATTCACGATGCCGCTCATAGCCAATTCAGTAGGCGTCATCAAGTATAGGGACCCCGTGTTAATCACGCCGGAAGCACCTACCGCAATGCCGTTGCTGCTGAGGAAATACATATTTCCTCCTATTTTATTATTCTGGATGGCATTTACCGTACCGTTGACATCAATCTTATCCTTAACCAGGTTCACCAGGTTGGCGCTGTCATTTACCTTCTTATCGCCAAAGTACATGTTGACCACGTTGTCCGTACCCACCTGATATTTATCAAAGACGTTGATAGCGGTCTTCACGTTATCCTGGGTGACAATCTTATTGGTGGTGACATCGGTGACCTTGCCATTCACCGTCACCGTGGTGCCAATCTTACCCTTGGACGCGTCAAAAGCCGCATTAGGCGTAATGGTATTAGCAGCCGCCTCTGCCCAGGGCTGATGCCAGGGCATGCAGGTTCCCACCAGCGATAAAATAATCAACGAACGTTGCAGACCGGTCAGCCGCCGGATTTGATAGCTCTTTTTTCTCCCTGACGCACTCATAGTTATCTCCCTTCGGTCTTAGCCACTTAACAATTTCAAGTAAGTTAAGGCTGAATGCCAGCCCTTATTGGTTGTAGGTTAACGCTACGCGTTGGTCTCCCGGTAATATGCAATTGTCAATACGAACCTTTAAAACATGGCGTTCAAGCTAAAAAGGCCTGAATTCTGTCAAAGTTTTTTGGTCGGCATGCGAAATCTGTCCTTTATAAGAAGCGTGAAACCAGTTCAAAATAGATAACAATGTAATATTTACACCTATTCTATTTTATCATACCATAAATTTAGTAAAAACTTGCCGTCAAAAAAAAATAATTTATACATTTGCAAATAGAAATTTTTACTTAAATCTAACTGCACGCTTATCATTTCTATATTAGCTCATTTCCCGGCATATAGTTTGCTTAACTGCTCATTTTCTTTGCAAAAGCACTATTTTCTCTCTGATTTTTTGTAACATTTGCATTTTACAATTGTAGGTTTTGGTCTAAATTGTTACAATAAAGTTAACCAATATTTTAAGGGGAGGGATTTTGTATGAATCTAAAAGCAGTGAGTACCCTGGCTCTAACCGGCCTCGTCTTAGCCTGCCTGGCAGGCTGCGGCGGTGGGGAGCAAAAACCTGCCGCCGGTAAAGCCGGTGGGGAACAAAAGTTAGTCATGTACTGGAGCGCCCTGGATGACTGGATGGCCAAAGACGTAGCTGAGTTCCAAAAGGACACGGGCATCAAGGTAGAAGCAGTACGCATGAGCTCCGGCGAGGTCATCGGCCGGCTTAAGTCTGAAAAGGCCAACACCAAAGCCGATATCTGGTTCGGCGGAGCCGTGGACGGCCAGATTGCCGCCAAGACGGAGGGGCTGATTGACAAATATGTTTCCCCGAACGCCGCCAAGATTCCTGCCAAATACAAAGACAAGGAAGGCTACTGGACCGGCGTCTATGTAGGCTACTTAGGCTTTGTCTCCAATGCTAAGCTGCTGAAGGAAAAAGGCGTAGAACCGCCCAAATCCTGGGCTGATTTACTAAAGCCAGAATTCAAGGGCCAGATCATCCTCAGCAACCCCGGCTCCTCCGGCACGGCCTACACCAACCTGGCCACCGTAGTCCAGCTGATGGGTGAGGAAAAGGGACTGGATTATATGAAGAAACTGAACGGCCAGGTTAAGAGCTATCAGAAGTCCGGCAACGCTCCCGCCAGCATGGTGGGCCAGGGAGAAGGCATGGTGGGTCTGACCTTCTTGCACGTGGCCATCAAGTACCGGGAAGAGGGCATGAAGGACATCGTAATCACGGCACCGTCTGAGGGTACCGGATACGAAATCGGCGTGGTTTCCCTGGTCAAAGGTGCTCCGCATCAGGAGGCGGCCAAGAAGTTTATCGACTGGTGCCTGACTAAAAAGGCCCAAGAGATTGGGCAGACCGTCGGTTCCTATCAATTTCTTACCGACCCTGAGGCCAAACAGCCGCAGCAAGCCGCAGAAATCGCCGGTACCAAGCTGATCAACTACGATTTCGAGTGGGCCGGTGCCCACCGGGCGGAATTAGTTGAGAAATGGTCCAAATCCCTTAAGAGTAATTAGGATAAACAAGGCTCATAGCACAAAACTGCCGTCAACGAATTTTTTTCGCTGACGGCAGTTTTTTAGTACCTTTGATAATTTTCTCAAGTAGAAGGTTCCTCCGGCGCAGAATTTACTAGCGTCTGCTCCTTAGAATTTTCAACAGGCTCTCTCACAGCATCTTCTACAAAATCTTTCACAGGCGCTTCCACAACATCTTCTACAGGAGCATTCACAGACTCTTCTACAGAAATTCCTGCAGTATCCTGCCCAACCTTACGCCGTGTTTTTCTCTTCCTGGGCCCCTCAACTACACCAGCCGCCGGCTGCTCATAGAAGCTCGGAAGCAGACTTTCAGGAGAAGGAATGGCCACCAGGTTGTGGTCTTCGCCTTGCAGCAGCGCCATTAAATCTTCCATGTTCCCGATCCGCCCGAACTTAGTAGGCCCGCTATCCAGAGTCAACTTGAGCAGAGCTACCGGCGACAGGCGTGGTGGTCCCTTGAGTAGGACCTTCCCGGAAACCGTAGCTACAAATACCAGATGGAACTCCTGGTACAAACATTCCCGAAACTCCACTTTATCCAAATAGGAAAGGGTGGTGATCGGTACCAGCAGAAAGGCGGTACCGTTATCCTTGAGCCGGCTTTTTATAAAGCGCAGCTTATAAGGCTCACATTCAGTGTACCTAATCTCTTCCATGATCATCTCATAACGGGGTTTGGGCGGCGGGGCTTTGGGACCTACGACCAGACAATTCTCGACTTCGCTATACACTTTTCTTCGAATCCAATCTAAGAAATGTTCATACATGGCACTTTAGTCTCCTATTTACAATTCTCCAGCTTAACAAAATTACTTCATTTATATTATAAAATTATTTTAATCTTTACTCAAGATACTATCCTGTCCAAGTTTCTTCCATAAGGTTGCCCGGGAAATTCCTAGCTCGGCGGCAGTTTTAGTTCTATTTCCCTTATTAGCCTGAAGTCGATTTCTAAGTACTTTAAGCTCAATCTCCGCCCAAGTTCCGGAAGTAAAAACATCAGCTATTTCTCCCTCAGCCCCATAGCCGCGCCGGTCATGCCAAGGCAGCAGTTCCTGTTTCTCCATACAGTCCATGATACGGGCCGGTGCCTGAATACGATTCAAAAGCACAAAGCGGTGTATCACATTCTCCAGTTCCCTGATGTTTCCTTCCCAGACACACTGCTGCAAAAGTTCCCTATCCGCATCATTTAATTCTGGCGTCGGTACCTGATACTTAGCGGCATACTGCCGGAGAAAATATTCAGCCAGCGGCTGGATGTCCTCCGGCCGTTTCGCCAACTCAGGCAAGGTCAATTGCAAAGTCGTAAGCCGGTAGTACAAATCTTCCCGGAAACATCCGGCCGCGATCAACTCCTTTAAATCTTTATTGCTGGCGGCAATGATTCTAATATCTACATATATATTCTTTTGAGCACCAATGCGCCTGACCTCACCTTCCTGAATGGTACGTAGCAGAACGCTCTGCAGATCAATGGGCATGGAACTAATCTCATCTAGAAAGATGGTGCCCTGATGGGCCAGTTCAAATAATCCCTGCTTACCGCCTCTTTTAGCGCCAGAAAAAGCCCCCTCTTCATATCCAAACAGCTCGCTTTCCAGCAGCGATTGCGGGATAGCAGCACAATTTACTGCCACAAAGGGCCGGTCCCGCCGCAAGCTGGCATTGTGGATACTCTGGGCCAGCAGTTCTTTACCAGTACCGCTGGGACCACTGATCAGAAGATTAGCATCGGTCCCGGCGTATAGTCTGGCCTTTCGGATGAGGTTTGCCATGACCGAACTTTGAGCTACAATATCGGTAAAATGATACTTAGCCGTAAAGCCGTTTCTGCGCAGTTCCGATCGCACCCTTTCCTCCTGTTGCTGTATGGTCCTGGCATTACGCAATAATAGGAGGGTGCGCCGGTTTCTCCCATCATCTAGACTGCTTTTTTTTACGTAATAACGCTGTCCCCCTAACTTCATGACAGCATCGTCATCTCCCTGGCTGTTTAAAAACTGCCAAAGCCTTTCACCATCTATGCAAAAAGTCAAATCATGAACTTCAGCTCCCACCAGTTTTCGTTCATCCGTTTTCAAAATGGTCCCCAGGCACTTATTAGCAACCAGAATCCGGCCCTTTTCAATCCATAAAAAGCCTTCCTGAATGGAAGCTGCCGCCAGGTTAAAACACTGCAGCTGCAATTTTTCCTGCCTTCTGGCATAGATGATAGACTCAGCCTGGCTGATAGCCTTTGCAATACTTAATTTACCAGTATCTACCGAAAAAGTCGGCATCCCCTGAGCTTTACCCAGACGCTCCGCCAGCTTACCACCACCTACCAAAGCGTCCATCCCGTCGGCTTTGCTCTTCTCTACCTGCCTGATAATGTCTTCCCTGGTCCGAAAGGGATAAATTTTCAATTCTTGCAACTTTAAAAGTTCCTGTAAGATATCGGTATGAAAATGTAGTATATATTCAGCATATAAGATCAAACCTACCCGCGGGCCTACTTTTACAGCCTGCTTCAACCCGGCAAGAATCTCAAGCCCATCAGGCTCCGCCCGAATGGAAACGATATCCGGTAAAACTGCCTCAATCAAACCTGCAATGGCCCCCCGGCTGATTATGACATCAGGCCGGCCATTCTTCTGAAACGATTCGTTCAATACCTCAATAAGTTTCGCATCGGCTAGCTGCCATTTTAAGACGGCTGGTTCAACCTGCAGGTCCAGGCATACATCCTTAATTTCCTGATACATCTCCGGATAACCGGAAATAATCAATAACTCTCTGGTCAGCATTTGCTATCCTTCTTCCAGCTTTTTTCAGCCAAAGCCTCTCTCTGTGATAGTAACTTTTTTGTGATAGTAATTTTTTCTGTAATAATAACTGTCTTTCCGATAGTAACTTTCTTTCCACTAATATTTTACCATTATTTGTCAAAATAATAAACGTATTGTCAATAAATTAGACATTAAAAATAAATTTAATTTTTTTAGAAACTTCTAGCGAAATTTAGCTTAAAGCAGCTAAGCAAATTTTATCAAGCTTATAAAAAATTTACAATCGCTTTCAGTTTATTTTTGTATACTTTGATACATTTCACACTTTTTCTTTTTCGCTTGAGCTTTATTTTTTTATATTTACAAGCTGGTCGCAACTTTGGCATGATTTTTGCTTTATATTTTAATAGATATTAATATCGGCTTTTGTTTACGGCTACCATCGGGGAACTTAAAACACCGTATTTTATCTAATCGAACTTTCAGGAGGATATCAATATGATTGATTTACGCAGTGACACTCTAACTTTACCGGACCAACCTATGCTGGAAACTATCTTGACTGCGCCCTTAGGCGATGATGGCCGACTAGATGCCGCCGGTCGCGGTGAGGACAGGACGATTAACCAGCTAGAAGATACGGCTGCTAAACTGGTAGGCAAGGAGGCAGGCTTATTCTGCTGCTCCGGCACCATGGGCAATCAGACAGCTCTGTTAACCTACTGCCGCCCTGGCGACGTAGTGCTGGTGGATGAGATTCAACATCTTTATAAAAGTGAAAAAACTGCGTTTGATGAACGGTTCGGCCGCCTTCAGGCCCGTTTTTATAAATTTGATGCCAACTGCATGCCTGATTTGCAAGACGTTGAGACCAAATTAGCTGCAGGCCGGGTTAAGCTTTTATGTGTAGAAAATACCCATAATTTTACCGGTGGTACCTGCACGGATTTAAAAAGATTAGCGGCTTTAAGAAATTTAGCCGACAAATACAAGATTCCCGTACATATGGACGGGGCCCGTCTTTTTAATGCTGCCGCCTTTCTAAAAGTTCCGGCCAGCGAAATCTGCCAGTACGTAGACTCCGTCATGTTCTGCGTTTCCAAAGGCCTGGCCGCCCCGATAGGTTCTCTGCTCTGCGGTCCGAAAGCTTTTATTAAAGAAGCTAAAGATACCCGCAAGCTCCTGGGTGGCGCTATGCGTCAGGGCGGCGTAGCAGCTGCTCCTGCTCTTTATGCCTTACAACACAATATTGAACGTCTGAAAGAAGATAATGCCAACTCCTGCTTCTGTGCTTCTTTACTTCAAGATTTAAAAAAGATTAAAGTTCAAGCTAATGTCCAGACCAACATTCTGATGCTGGACCTGCGCCAAGCAGGAATCGAACCTGCTGAATTCTGCGCCAGAGCTAAGGTTGCCGGCCTCTGGATCAGGCCTGTACTCAAGGGTTTTGTACGTCTGGTATTCTATAAAGGTATCACCAAAGCCGATGCCGCCCAGGCTGCATCCATTATTCAGCAGCTGGATGCTGCTTTATAGTTTCAAATTAGTTTAATTTGTACAGGAGGTGTAACTTATGGTCATCCACGGAAAGAAAGTTTCTCTCGCTACCCAAATATTTGCCGCTATGATTTTAGGCACCATTGCCGGTCTGGTTATCGGCAAACCCATGACCCAACTCGGTTTTATTGGTGATATCTGGCTTAACTGCATCAAGATGATTGTTGTACCTATGGTAGTCTGCACCATTGTTACCGGTATTATTTCCCAAAACAGCATGGGCGCACTTAAAAGGGTCAGCGTCCGCATCATCAGTTATTATGTCATCACCACGGTACTGGCCTGCATCGTAGGCCTAATTGTAGCCTCACTCCTGCAGCCTGGCCACTACGCCAATTTTGCCGGCATGGCCTCGCAAAAGATAACCGGCTCAGCCAATATCACCCTGGATGGCTTCTGCAAGGGCCTTTTTTCCACCAACATGGTCAAGAGCTTTGCCGACGGTAATATTGTTCAGACCCTGGTCATCGCAATTTTACTAGGCATCGCCATCTTGAAGATGAAAAATCAGGAACGTAAGGAAACCATGAAACGTTTCTTTGACAGTGCCAGTGATATGATTTTCTCACTCATCGGCATGGTCATGGCCGTTTCCCCCATCGGTGTCTTTTTCCTGATGGCTAATTCCTTTGGCCGGTATGGCGCCGGTATCTTTACCAGCATGGCCATTCTGGTCGGAACTTATTATATAGCTTGTCTGGCCCACGTAATCTTTATTTATGGCGGCTTCCTCATGGCCTTTGCCCGTATCAACCCCTTCAAGTTTATCAAGGACTCGGCAGAGCTTTGGGTCTATACTATCTCTACCTGCAGTTCTATCGCCTCTATCCCGGTAAATATTAAGGTCGCTAAGGAAAAATACAATATCCCGGAGAAAATTTCCGGTTTCACCATTCCTCTGGGTTCTCAGATGAACACGGACGGATCCGTGCTTCTGTACGCCTGTGTCATCATGTTCATCAGTCAGATGATAGGCCAGCAGATGACCCTCTTGCAACTGATTAACGTCATCTTCATCTCCACCATCATGTCCATGGGCGGCGGCGGCATCCCCGGCAGCGGCATCGTGAAATTGATGGTCGTGGTCCAGGCAGTAGGACTGCCTATAGAGATTGTCGGTGTTATCGCCGCATTCTACCGGCTCTTTGATATGGGAACTACCACCAACAACTGCTTAGGTGATTTAGTCGGTACTGTCATTGTCGGTAAAGCCGAGGAAAAATACGAACAGACTAAAGTTCAGGCTTAGTTCAAAAAAGCCAATCTGGTTTGATACCGACTTTTGCGTAAGGCCGCTTAAAACCAGGTTGGCTTTTTGCTATCCTTTTCCACAAATAGCTTGGGAAAAATCGTATCAGATGTTATAATAGTGTCAGCCGAAGGTGATGCACACGCTTCTTCTCCCGAAGTTGGAAGAAAATCACCAAGTCCGGGCTTTTTATGATTTGTAAATTAGGCTTTAGTGCGAAAGGAAGGCGAACAAGATGAAAAAATGGACCCTGCTTCTCACAGTCATGCTGCTTTTATTAGTTAACGTAGCCGGTGCCGAAAAAGTTAAGTTCAAAGACAATCAGTTCAACTTTACTAATTATTCGGATGCCCGCCTCAGCTCCGTCAACGTTTTAAACGTTGACCAGGACAGCTTTATCACCGATCAAGGCTCCGAGGCTAAGATCACCCTGCTCTTGCGGCAGGCCCTGGGCAACCGCAAGATTGACCTTAACATCGATAAGATTGCACCTGTCCCGACTGCGGACCAGCCTTATTTAAAATCCGTCCCGCAAATTGCCGTCACCATTTACTGCCTGGGCTACGACAAGATTTTTCACGGCCCCTGGGATGAAACAGTTTCTACCACCAAGACCATCTCCACCTGGGACAGCAAGGGACATGCCACCTACATCTACATCCCGGTAACCGAGTTAGTCCACCATCCGGCCGGCTATTATTATAACGCCAAGGTGGATATCCAGTTCGACGTTACCGATCCACGTACCGGCAAGAACATCTACACCGTACGCGACTCCCGGGGACGCGGCGGTGAAACCGATACCAGCGGCATGCTGAAACGGATCTGTAATGATTTTGCCGAGGATATAACGAAGAATTAAAAGCTGAAAGAGGACAGCTGCAATAAGGACAAGCTCAACCTGCACTCCTGTATTTGCCAAAGCCAGGGAAAAGCTTCTCCCAAAAACGTATAATTATTCTTTACCATACGGATACCAAGAAGGTCCGGTTTTGAGAATAATATGATAAGAGCGATTAACCGTATAGGAAACCTATACAGTTAATCGCTCTTCGTTTTTCTCACCCTAAAATTCAAGTTAAAGAACATATATTCAGTTGCACAGGCTATAATTCTTAATTACTTCAGAGATAAGATCTAACGTTCCAACCCCTAGTTTATCCGATTGTCAGAAAGGACTCTTTCTGCACCAAGCCCGACTCGTTATCTAGTGTTAACCACATAACAAAAGATCGCACAAACCACGACTAAAACCATTAGTTCCACCGATAAAATGCTGTTCATCATTTCCGCTAAGATGTAGGCCTTAAATTCACAAGCGCTGCACCTTAATCCCGCCTCCTAGAATTTAATCATAGCTACTCTTATAATTTAATTATAGCTTCTTTTGCAAACTTAGCAACCTTATTCTCATAATTATCAGGTTATTTTTTTAAAAGCTCCGGTTATTGGTCTAATCCCTCCGGCCATTACGCCCTCTGCTCCGGCTATTTTTTGATATGTCGGGCCAGGGTGGCAAATAAAATTTTAGGTACCAGGGGCTTGGCCACATGGTCGTTCATCCCGACCGCCAGGCATTTTTCGATGTCCTCGGCAAAAGTCTCCGCCGACAGGGCAATAATGGGAATGCTACGCGCGTCCGCCCGGCTCAGGCCGCGAATCTGCCGGGTCGCTTCGTAGCCGTCCATTTCCGGCATACGCAAATCCATCAGGATAGCATCAAAGGTCCCGGGGGTACTGGCGGCAAAAAGCTCCAGCCCCTGGCGGCCGTTTTCAGACGTGACTGTGGTCACGCCTTGAGATTTAAGCAGCGCGCAGGCAATCTCCTGGTTCATGGCATTGTCCTCGCAGAGCAGTACCTTCAGCCCCGCCAGAGGCTGCTCCGCTTCTGAAGGAGCCGGTTCCTGGCCTGGGGCGTTAGCGCCGTTCAGATTCTCAGTACCAGCCGTCGCAGGACTGGTCATTCCCGCGCCAGAACCACTCCCCTTATCCGCCGCGCCCGCTACCGATACGCCAGCACACCCCGGCTTCGGCGCAAACGGCAGCCGCAAGCGAATGGTAAAAGTACTCCCCTGGTTCTTAACGCTCTTTAAGGTGATAGTACCGCCCATAAGAACCACCAGTTGTTTGACGATGGCCAGCCCCAGCCCGGTACCGCTGCTTTCATAGCCATGGCGCTTTTCCTGGCTGAAAGGCTCAAAGACCCTGGCCTGAAACTCCGGCGCAATGCCGATGCCGTCGTCCTGCACGGAAAGCAGACAATCCAGACCGCTCTCCGCTACATTTTCATTCCAGAAACTAACCCGGATATGACCTCCCTCCGGCGTATATTTAACCGCATTACTCAGCAAATTAAGCAAAATCTTCCGCAGGTTCAGCTGGTCGCCCTGCACCTGTTTGCTCAGGTCCCATTCCGAGTTGACCGACAGCTGAATCTGCTTGGCAGAGGTCATCTCCCGCACGCTGTCAAAGACTGGCTGAAACAGCTTCCGGGGATCCGCCGGCAAGGTCGTCAGCTTCAGCTCCAGCTTGCCGTTTTTAAGCTTAGACATGGTCAGGGTATCGTTCACCAGATCCAGCATCAGCTGCCCGGCGCTGCTGATTTTCTTAAGATAGGTCCTAACCTGCGTTTCCTCGCCTGAGTGCACCGCCAGATGGGCAAAGCCCAGAATGGCGTTCAGAGGCGTCCGCAAATCGTGGCTGATGTTGGCGAAGAACTGGTTCTTCTCCTCGGCATTTTTCTCCAGCGCCTCCAGGCGGATCTTCTCTTTTTCATTCTCCGCCTCCTGCACGGCCAGCTGCGTTTTCTCCCGGTAACGGCGAGTCAAAACCACCACCAAAATCACCAGCAGGATAACCAGCGATCCCATGGCCCCGGCAAAGATCACCAGGCCCCAGAAGGGCAGGCGGGCCAACACGCTGCTGAAATTATCCCTAGGCGTTACGTTGGCAATCACAATCCCGTTATAATGAGAATCCCCCCTCACCGAACCCTTGCTCAAAATTCCGAACAAAGCATCATCGCCGCTATAGGGGATAGCGGTATATATCTTTTGTTGCACCGCCAGCGGCACCATACTGTAGCCTTCCATGCGGTGATTGTTAAACAGCCAGTTGACCATGGTATCGCTGCACAGGAGACAATCTACCTTCCCGGCCTTAAGGCTCTCGTAGCAGGCTTCAATATCCGGATAAGGCTCCAGCTGATAACCCTGCCCCGCCAGCCGTTGCTGAAGCAGGGATAAATTTCTGGCTATCACCGCCGCCTTATTGCCCCCCGACTTCCCGTACCGGTCAACCCTGATCAGGCTGCCGGTTCCGGCCAGGCTGATCAGCCGCATCCGCTCCCGGTAAGCAAAGGCCTGATTACCGCTATAAAGCCCCAGCACCTGCGCCTTGCCCTGCTGCACCGCCGCCATGGCGGCCGCCGCCGTAGGATAAGCCCGGTACTTGAACCTGAGGCCCGTCTCCTTACCCAGCCAATCATAATAGTCGGGGAGGATACCCCGCAGTTTACCGCTCGGGTCCAGGTAAATATAAGGCGGATCATACTCCTGCACCGCCACCGTCACGTCTGGATGCCGCGCCACCAGTTCTTTTTCCTCCGGCGTGGTCAAATCCAGGTTGTTGACGCTGGCCGGCAGATGCTCATTATGCAGCTGCTCCAGCAGCTGAGGATTATCGGCCAGGGTCTGCCGCAGGGACATATCAAACAGAAACTTCAAATCCTCCCGCGCCAGGTTAAAAATGGCGTAGCAGGGCATATGCCCGTAATAAAGCAAAATACGCCCGTCCTTAATATTCTCCATGGTACTGACAATGCCATCCACCGACCCGTTCCGGAGCGCCGCCTGCTGCGTTTCATTGTCCCGATAATAAACTAGCTGCGGCTTAAGCCTGCTCTTCTGGCACCATTCGATAAAGATATCCCCGGTAGCCTCACTTTTAATGAGCCCGATTCTCATGCCGTTCAGAACCTGAAAGTCCCCAAACCGGTACCGCTCATTATCGGCCCGCACCAAAATGGTCAAAGGCACGTTGGCGGTCACTGAATCCGAATACAGAAACTGCCTGGCCCTGGCCACCGAATAGCCCAGGGCCGCCTCCATATCGATTCTGCCCTCCCGAAGGGCCTGGTCTTCGTCATCATAATTAGCAAAATCTACCACCTGCACGTTAAACTTACCGTAGGAAGCGATATTGTACAGCAAGTCGATGATATAGCCCTGGTATTCCCCCTGGTCGTTCTTATAAAAATAGCCCGGCTCATGAACATACCCTACCCGCAGCACCTGCAGTTCCTGTGCCAGGGCCGAACCTGGCAGGTTGCAGGCTAAAAGCAGGCACAAGCTTAAAGCCACCCATAACCAGACCAAAACCGCCCTGGCACGCCGCCAGTTCTTAAGAAACAGGGACCGCCGGCTCAGCCCCCAATTAAATATGCCAGAAACCGCCAGCGCATGATTCCAGAGTTTAAACCACTTCATCTTCTCGCCTTTCTAAACTTTTTAAAGTTGCTGTCAGATCATAAAAACCTCAAAAAATTGTTAAGCCTCCGCCATAAACCTGCCACCGGCAGCGCTTTATTTACTTTTAAAACCGACTATACAAAGAAAAATGAATTCTGGTCTTGCCCTGCTCCGAGTAGTCGATGGTCCGGGCCAGCGGGAAAGCCAGGCACAGATTCAAATCCACGTGGCCGGCCAGACTGGCCTTCAGGCCCACACCCGTACCAGCCAGACTCAGAGAATGGACCGAATCAGAATCGCCCCAAATCCTCCCGGCGTCAAAGAAAGCATAACCCCGCACCGCCGGATGTTTAGGCAGCGGCACCTCATACTCCACGCTGCCGCAGATACCGCCCGTACCGGTCAGGAGGCTTTCCTTATAGCCGCGCACCGTATACATGCCGCCAATATAGAACTGCTCCGCCGACGGCAGGTAGTTAGACCCGCTGATCTGACCGTCAATCCGTCCGCTGAGGGTCTGGTTGTGCCGATAGCGCTTCTGATAATAGGTATTGAAGGCATATTTGTCAAAATGATTCCGCTCCGCCGCCACATCCGTATAATCCCCAAACTGATAAGCGTGCTTCTGGTAAAAGACGTAGGAATCACCGTAGTAAATCTGATCCACATAAAGCTTCAGGCTGTTGATCGTATTATCCAGCCAGGGCCTGGTAACCATAGCACCGGAACCATCCTGGGCGGGAACCTGTAAAACAGTACGGGAATTCTGATAAACGTACTCCAGACCGGCCTCAGCCTTAACCCGGCCCGTCGTCTTCAAAGGATGAGTCAGCGACAAGGTCAGATTCCGGGAATAGCCTCTGGTATTCAAAGTCTCCATGATACCGGTAATATTGCGGGTCCGGCTCACCCCGTAGGTAACGCCGAACTTGCTGCCGTCCCGGGCGATAGGCACCGTGTAAGAGGTAGTCAACCCCCTCATGCCCTTACTCATGACCCCGTTGATGTACAGATTGTCCCGCCGCCCCGTCAGGCTCTTGTCCTGAAAATAGAAGCCGCCCCGGTAAAGGCCGGTACTGTCATTGCCCATGTTATCCGAAAAAAGCCCGTAACTGTATTTCTTAGGCTCAAAGGTCTGGATGACGTAATCGGTAGTACCCAGCTTACGGCCGGCCCGCATCACCAGCCGCAACTGGACGTCGTTGGTAGCGCCGAAGCGCTGCAAATCCTTATCCAGCTGAGAGATATTAGCCACCCTGTCTTCCGTCAGATGCACCCGGTTGCGGATATAATCCTTCCGGGTAGACTTATTGCCCTGCACCTCTACCGTGCCGGTTTTCCCCTCCACCAGCTCCAACTTCACGATTCCGTCCTTGATAGTCTGGGGAAGCAACATGGCCCGGCAGGTCAGATAACCCTTTTGCGTATAGAGCTTATTTATCTCCGTAACCAGGGTATATAAATCCCCGGTAGATACCTCCTTACCTACATAACGGTCCGTGACCGCCTTCAGCTCGGCCGCAGTCAAGACCGTAGAAGGAGTCGTCTGAACCTCCTTCAGCATAAAACGCACTACCGGACCCTCCTCCTCCTGAGGTGCCTGGGACGGTTCGGTGATACTGCTTTGATTGCGTCCCTCCGCGATGCGCTGGGCAATCCGCTCCTGCTCCTGACGCTGCCGCTCCTGATTCAGCAAAATACTAGCCTCATCCCGGGGCATTGCCTCCGCCCAGACTAAAGACGAGGCTCCCAGCACCAATAAACTAATCATCGCCGCACTCAGGACCCTGGCAGCACCGGTAGTTTTCATAGCCATGTTTGGTTCCCCCTAAAATATTTATTTCTAAAACATCTCTTTTAACAACAAATAATTTTAATTACTAAAATAATCATCCAGTTTTTATTATAGCACAATTTTAGGCAAAAAATAGCCACTTTTGTAATTAAAACTCTACAAAAGTGGTATGTTAAAAAAAAGATTGCTTAGCAATCGTCACTATCTTTAAATTATCAACAGGCTGAAATTAAGTCTGGTGGGGTTAACAGAATTCGAATCTGTGACCTCTTCGATGTCAACGAAGCACTCTAACCAACTGAGCTATAACCCCCTTTGCCTGTAAATAATTATAGCTGATAAGATATAGTTTTGGCAAGAGGAATTACCGTAGCAACTTAAATTTTTACTAACATATGCGAAGGACCGGAGGTTTAAAAGCTCCAACGTGCGCCCACGTTCACCAGCACATTGCTAGAGAACTATCCGGCCCTGCCGGCTATACATGCGCTCAATTTGGCAAACAGCTTGGACGGATTAACGGGCTTAACAATGTAGCCGTCCATACCCACCGCTTTGGCCTTTTTAATGCTCTCCTCAAAGGCATCCGCCGTCATGGCAATAATCGGTACATTCCCCGCATCATCCCTCGGCAGGCTGCGGATAGCTTTAGCAGCGTCATACCCATCCATAACCGGCATCTTAAGGTCCATGAGAACCGCCGCAAATTCATGGTCGGCCGACCTGGCAAAAAGATCTGCGCCCAGCCTGCCGTTAACCGCCAGCTCGACAAACATACCTTTATTCCGGAGTATGTGTCCGGCAATCTCCGCATTAATTTCATTGTCCTCACAGAGCAAGATCTTCTTGCCCTTGAGGTTGTCGATGCTTTCCTTCTGCTGCTTATGGATACGCGCACCGTCAGAAACCCTGGCAATAGGCAAATCCACGATGAATTCCGTCCCCTGGTTCAACGTGCTGTGCACGGTAATGGTACCGTTCATTAAGTCTACGATATGCTTGACGATGGCCATCCCTAAGCCCGTACCCACCGTCCTGGCCGATTCGCTGCGGTTTTCCTGGGAGAATGATTCAAACAGCTTCGGCAAAAACTCAGGGCTCATGCCGATGCCGTTATCTTTAATGATAATACGCCGGTTGCGTCCCTCACGGGCCGGATTAAGCTCCTGGATAGTAACCCATACCGTCCCGCCGGGCAGCGTATATTTAATAGCGTTGGACAGCAGGTTAAGGATAACCTTCTGCACCTTCAGCTTGTCCACCCAAATGGTCTTCTGCGGGAACTTTTCAATCTCGGCCAGGAGCTTGATGTTTTTAACTTCGGCCGCCGGACGCATGGCATTAACAACGATTTCGCCTATCTCCCGGCTATCTGTTTCCTCCAACTGCAGGGTCATCTTGCCGCTCTCGATCCGCGATAAATCCAGGGTATCATTAATCAAATCCAGCAGCAGTTCACCGGAGGCCTTGATTTTCTTTAAATACGCCTGTTTCTTAGCCGGATTATTTTCGACCAGGGCAATATCCGTAAAACCGATGATACCGTTAAGGGGCGTACGCATATCATGGCTCATGGTCGAGAAGAAAGCCGATTTTGCCTCGTTGGCCCTTTCCGCTTCTAAACGGGCCTGCTGCAGCTCCAGCAGCTGCCGCTGTTCCCGTTCATAGGTGGTGGTAACATCCGTACGCATAACTATAATTTTATCTCTATCCTCATCCAGCCACTTATAGTTTAATTGCAGACAGGACCGGCCTTTGTCCGTGGTGCGCAGATAGGTTGTTGAAAAGGGCTCCGCCTGCTCCAGGCCCTGCAGGATATAACTTAGTTCGGTCAAATCATAAAAGCGTTTCTTCTCTAGGTCCGAGATAAAATTTTGGCCTACGTATCGACGGCAGTCATCATAGTCCGTCTTTTGATGCACGAGGGGAAATTTAATGCCGCTGCCCCTGATAACAAACTCAAACCGATTTTCTTGAACATAAATGAGGCCGATATAGTCGAACGCGCCAAAAGTGATGCCCTCAATCAGTTTTTCCAAGGCCAGGTTAGTATTAACGATTTTTTGCTTCTGGGCTTCCAAAAGGTCTAAGATTTGCAAATCCTTGTCCATGGAGCGGGCGAATTCCCGGAAGACACCCCTGACCACTTCATCTTCCAGCATCCTATGTCGGTCCAGCACGCAAAGAGTCCCGAAGAAGGAACCATCCTCCCAGTGCAGCGGCACACCGTAATAGCTGAACATATTCAGCTCGGCATCAGGGTTGTCTTTCCAGACATCATCCCTGCTGGCATCGGCAATATAAAACGGTTTATTCGTTCCCAGAACCGACTCGCAATACAAACCTCTCCCCAGTTCGCAGCCCGAACCCACGGGATACAGCCCCTCCACAGCCGCGCTGCGCTGAAATACGGTCAGCTTCCTGTCCGTAACCTTCATCACCAGCGCCGCCGCAAATCCGGTATAGGCTCTCAAAACATCAAGCGAGCCTTGCCATTTTTCTTTTAATGGGGCCGGTATATCCGGTTTGTCGTTACTAGTGATTGGGATTCGGTGTTTCTTCCCATCGCTGCGCGCAAATATTTCCACCACATGTTCCAGCAGTTCCCTGTTCATGGTGTCCTCCCTGTTGAAAACTTTCAGACCTGTCAACTGCAGATATTTACAAAGCTTTTCTTATAGCTGTCTCAATATTTCTGCCATGGCACAGCGGCGTTCCACTTCGACGGTGTTTTTTATCTAGCATAGGAATAATCTGCATAAAACTACCCCCAGTTTTCACTTTGCGGCTTTATTATACCCTAAATTAGGCCACGAAGCAATGGTAAAAGAACCGGAACCCTATGTTGTAAATGTATAGAAAGAACCAGTCCCCGTGCGAACGAGGGCTGGTTATAATTTTAAAAGCCGCAACTTACCTTCTATCCCGGTTTTTTACTAAACTGCCATCAGAAGCTCCACCTGGCGCCCACGTTCACCAGCACGTTGTTGGAGAGCTGCCCGGCGAACTTGCTTACTTCGCCGTAGATATTACAGTTCTTACCCGCCTTAGCCGTGCCGCCCAGGGTAAAGACGGCCCAGTTCTTAGCGATATCCCCGCTGTAGCTGTAGGGACTGGTAGTGTTGGTCTCAGCGGTCAAATCCACGCCGCCGCCAAAATCGTGATAATAGCTGGCCTTAAAGAAATAGCTGCCCTGCTTAACCTCCCGGCCCAGGCCTAAACCTAAGCGCAGAAGAGCCGTGTTCTGGGCATCCATGCTCACGTCCATACCGGTGGAAGTAGTATAATCGGCGCCGTTGATGCGGCCCAGGGTAAACTCCGCCTGAGGCTCCAGGTAGAAGCCGTCAGCCTTCTTAAAGCGCTTGCCAATTTCGCCGCTCAGGCTGTAGGCCCAGGTATGGTAATCGGCGCTGCTGGGGTTGGCGGTGTCATACAGATCGTAGCTGCTCATGAGCTTGCCGCCCTTAAGGATCAGGTCGTAATAGCGGCCGTCCTTACCCAGCCAGGTCTGATACAGGGATAAAGTTCCTTCCTTTAAATCGCCGTTAGCGCTTTCGTAGTCGCCGGTACCCTTGGCGTAGCTCACCGCTGCGCCCCGGTAGAAGGTGCCGGTTTCGCCTTGATAGTCCTTGTCGTAGCCTAACTGGAACATGTTATATTTTAAACTGCTGTCCGAACCCTGCTCTAATTTGTCGTGCTCGTAGCGGGCCCAGATGCCTGACTCCGCCGGCGTGCCGGAGCGCAAATCGCCCAGCCGCTTCTGCAGGTTGTTCAGCTCCCCGTTAACCCACAGATTGTGCAGGGCCTGACGCTGCTGCCGGGCATTGCGCATGGGGCGTGACTGGCTGGTAACAGTCTTCTTGCCGCCATCATTGGGATTGGTAGGATTGGTAGGATTGGTAGGATTGGTGGGATTCGTAGGCGTTATGTTAGTGATGGTCAATTTAGTCACGGAATAGGTGTTGTCGCCATTTGCCGTGATGGTAGGCGTGTAGTCGTACATATTATAACTATCCGCCTTACCGGTGACGCTGGTCAGCTTGGCGGCATTATCCACCAGCACCACCGCGTTGCCGCTGATGTTGCTGTTGTTATCCAGGCCGCTGGCTGCCAGGGCCGGGTCGTAGGTCACATCGATAACGGCCTTAGCCAGGGTGCTGCCCGTGCCTAAGCTGACCTGGTCCCCCGTGTTGGCCGCCAGGTTGGTATGTACCTTAAACAGACCTTCCGTACCGGCAACCTTATCTAAAGTCACGGTGCGTTTTGCCACGGCGGGATCCCGGGTGACATTGTCAGAACCGGTATCCACAGCGCCGCCGTTCAGGATAATCTTGCCCGTTACGGTAGCGGAGCCGCCACTAAAGCCCGGGATAAAAGTCTCGCCGGAGCTGTAAACCGGCACCACGTTGGTAATCGTGAGCTGGGTCAGGGAATACGTGCCATCGCCGTTGTCCGTGATGGTGGGCGTGTAGTCGTACAAGTTGTAGCTATCCGCCACGCCCTGCACGCTGGTCAGCTTACTGGACTTATCCGTCAGCACCAGAGCAGTGCCCTTGATGCTGCTGGACGTGGTTAAATTATTGGCCGCCAGGGCGGGATCGTAGGCCACGTCAATGCCTACGCTGGTACTAGTACTTTTCTCGCCTAAGGTAATCTCGTCCGCTTTGCTCTGGGCCAGGTTGCTGTTGATTTTAAACACGCCGCCCTCGCCGCTCAATTCCTTAATGGTCAGGGTGCGCCCTGCCGTAGCCGGGTCACGGGTGGCGTTGTCCCAGGTTAAGTCCACGCTGCCGCCGTAAGACAGTGCCAAAGTGGCGATGCGGTTGTCGGTAATGGTAGCCGTCTGGGCCGATGTATTGTAGGTATAGACGCTATTATAAGTACCAGTTCCCTCGTCATATTTATTCACCATATCTACAGTATTCTGGCTGCCGTAGCGGTTGTCGTACACCGGCCGCCAGGCAGCGCCATTAGTCACCGTCAGGTTGACGATGCCGCTAGTACCGGTTCTGCCATTATAAGTACTGGGGCTCACGGTGAACACGTTGCCCTGCAGGTAGCTGCCCGCGCCGTCCAGGGTCAGGTTGATTTTACCATTCTTGGCAGCCAGCACATCGCCTTCCAGCTGCACGGTGGCTCCGGTGGATGCCGAACCGGCCGTACCTACGTTCACCACGCCGTAATCGCTGGCAAAAAGTGAGTCCGCAAAATAATATTCGTTGGGGGCGCCGCTGGGTGTAACGCTGGTCTTGACCTTGGCAGCGCCGGTGACGGACAGGGTGCTGTGATAATCCGCATCTAAACCATAGATGCCAACCTCATTATATTGGCTGCCCACGGTATCGTTTTGGGCGCTTACCGTCAGGTCTACGTCCTTGGCCGTAAGGGTACCATAGGTATCATAAACAAACATACCGTACGCATAAGTTTCATTCCAGGCCACGTGCTGCCGGCTGCTGACGGCCTGTACCGTACCGGTCACATTCTGCAGTTTCACGACGTTACTTTGACCCTTGGAAAAGACGGCATAAGCATGGGTTTTCAGGGTGCCGTTCTCCCCGGTGGTGCCACTGGTAGCCTTGACCTTAAAGGTCGAGGAGCCGCTGATGGAAGTTTCCCCACCTTTATTATAGGGGTTATCGGCATTATAGATGCCACAGGCTGTGCTATCGCTTTGGGTAGCGTCGTAACCGCCGGTCGAGCTGATGTTCATGTCCAGGTTACCGGCCATCATACTGGTACCAGGCTGAATTTCAGCACCATATGCCTGCGTATCCTTGCCGCCGCTGGCGCTGACCGTGTCCGTCAGATTCTGCAGAACAAAAGTACTTTTCGTATCTACATTTCTATATCCATATCCAAAGACTCCCATTGCATAGACATAATTAAAACTAAAGACGGCTCCATCTACGGCTTTACTGCTGGTAGCTGTAATGTTCAGCGAGGTGTCGCCTTTAATTTGTACTGTGCTGCCAATGGCATTATCAGTGTCGTTTTTGGCGTTATCAATACCCATAGCTTTTATATAATCAAAGGCAGTATTGGCAGCATTATTGGTGGTGCCGCTAACCGTACCGCCGGTAGCGGTTACGGTTAAATTCAGGGCGCCGGTGGTCATTCCCCCATTTGCATTCAGACCGTAAGCCTCCACATAAATATCGGAGGCATACGTGTTGACGTTCCCTGCGGTAGCCGTGACCGTAGCTGTAATTGCCCCAGTGGTCAGGGCTGTATAATTACTAAGAGTAAGGGGCCATTCATTAATGCCATAGGCAGCCGTGTTTTGGTTCGATTTAGACTGCCCCGTGCTGGAAACATTACCAGCCGCCGCCGTCACCTTCAGGTTGGTAGTCCCTGCTACGGTCAGCGTGCTGTTAGAGCCATTGTTGCTGGCCACATATGTTTCTATACCATAAGCAGAAGTTTCGGCTACACCTGTATCGGCAGCAATGGTCCCGCCGCTGGCTTGCACTGTTAAATCCACGCTGTCCAGGGTCATCAAACCCGCATTTTGTATACCCCACGCACCAGCATTGGTGACATTCTGGTCGCCTAAAGCTACATTGGCAGTTCCTCCAGTAGCCGTCACCGTGCCGCTGACCGTTCCTAAAGACATGGTAGCTCTAGCGGGAGTTTTTGAATCATCATAGAAGTTGCTAGTATTGTTAAAAATACCATAAGCACCGGCTGTAGTATTGCCGGTAGTGCCGGATCCTGCAGAGCTGCCGCCGGTAGCGCTCACGTTCAGCTTGGTGGCTCCGGTCACAGTAACCGTACCGCTGTTGGTATCCGTAGCATTATTTACACTAATATACTGATCGATACCGAAGGCGTCGGCCGTAAGAATTGGGGCCGCACTGCTGTCCGCGGTGGAAACCGTCGACGTCAGATCCAGGTCGCCAGCTATGGTTAAGGTGCCGCCAGTCTCGTTCACAACACCTTTAGTAGTGGCCGTATTATTACTGGTGCCCTCCGAAGTTACCGAGACGGTGCCGCCCGGCGCCATGTACACGGTCATGGGGTCCGTATTTATGTGATAGACAGCCATGGTCTGAGTGCCACCTGCAGTGGGATTCTGACTGACGGCGATGCTGATGTAAGGGGTGTCGGCCTTGTTGCTGCCGGTCACGGTAGTGGTTGCAGTCTGATTCGCAGCCCAGACTGGGCTAACTGCCAGCAGGGAATACGTAACTGCCACGGTTAAGATTTTTTTACTGGGGCTGAGTGTGAGCATAATTTCTCCTCCTTAAAATCAGGACTGGAGGTATGCTTCATGGTCTGTACAGCAGGCTTGAATGAACTTGCGCGGTCCTGTTCCTAAATTTTTTACAAAGTGCTTCGAATAAAACACCCTTTCTCATATATAAATATATACCTTTTTTAAAAAATTAATATACCTTTTTAAGCATAAAAGGACTTGATAAAAATATCTTAATTTTTTCTTATAGCTGTCTCAATATTTCTGCCATATTCCGTCTACCGTAGACAATCCGCAAGACCAAAATCACCTTATGAGTAAAATCAGGTAAATAATATATGATATAATTATCGACTAAATCTTTTCTCACCTTCGGAACCTGCAAAAACTCATTAACCACTGGAGTGCCGCTTTCGGGAAACGACCTGATTTTCTCCAGAACGGCCTGTACCTTGTCTACAAAATCAGCGGCAGCTTTAGGATTAGCCAGTTCCCCGGTCAGATAGGAAACGATATCGTCCAAATCGGCAGCCGCTTTATGCGTCAGCTGATAGCTGAACTTAGATTCCATATTTGCTCCTTATGTCGCTGATTGCCTTAGCTCCGTCCACGGTCCGCCCGGCCTTAGCATCCTCCAGGCCTTCAAAGATAGTTTTAGCTTCAAACATCTTCTGCATGGTATGTTCATAATACTCAATATCCATAACTACCAACCGGCCGTAACCATTTTTGGTCACATACACGGGGCCTTTTTCTTCGGCGCAGCGGCGTTCCACCTCGACGGTGTTTTTTAAATCCCTCATAGGAATTATCTGCATAAAACCACCCCCAGTTTTCACTTTGTGGCTTTATTATACTCTAAATTAGGCCACGAAGCAATGATAAAAGAACCGGAACCTTATTTTGTAAATGTACAAAAAAACCAGTCCCCGTGCGAACGAGGGCTGGTTATAATTTTAAAAGCCGCAACTTACCTTCTATCCCGGTTCTTTACTAAACTGCCATCAGAAACTCCACCGGGCGCCCACGTTCACCAGCACATTTGGATATGCACTTCCGTGTGCCCAGAGAGCGTTAATTACCGCTTAACTTTTACTTATTTTACCACCAGAACCGGGATTTTACTGCTTTGGATCAGTTGACCGCTGACACTACCCAGGATAAGGGCTGACAGCGTTCCCAAGCCGCGATTGCCGATAACAATCGTATCCGCGCCCTGAGCATCAGCCACCTGAATAATCGTCTCGGCCGGATCGATGCCCTCCAGCGAAGTATATTTAACCTTCCCGTAACCGCCCTTTCCCTCGACCCGGGCTTTAGCCAGATCCAACGCCTGCTTGGCCCGGTCCTCGGTCTCAGCTTCCTTGACCCGGGCAGCTCCCAACTTGTTCATAATTTCATTTACCTGGTCAGGCGGCGGCACTACATTAACCACCGTCAGCTCACTCTCAAACTTTTTGCCTATCTCCAGCGCATAATCTACGGCCCGCATAGAATTCTCAGAGCCGTCAACCGGAACCACAATCTTCTTTAACATAATAACAGCCCTCTTTCTATGATATTTTGAACCTTATACCGGTTCGCTTATTTATATTATACCATATTATAAAAATAATGTATATCATTGAGGATAGCTACTCGCAAATTCATCGGACCGAGAGCAAGCTTAAAATATAAGAGTTAAGACTCATATCTTCTTTTCTGGCATCCTCAGCCAATTTTTTATGCAAAAACTTGGGCAGACGCAAAGTAAATTTGCCACTATACCGGCTCTCATCCACAGGTTCAGGAATAATACGCCTGGTCTTCAGTGTAGCAGCCAACCATTCCCGCTTAGCCTCTTCAATGTTAATTAGAGCCTCTTCAACCGTTTCACCGTCACTCAGGCAACCTTTCAAAAGCGGTATCCTAGCCAGATAACCACCGCCTTCGACTTGAGCAATCTTGGTAATTTCAACCGGATATGCCAGAGACATATAGTATTGTAAATCTTTCATTGCGCATCCTCCAGCAATTCTAATTTGGTATTATATATAATACCACTATAATTTAATTATAACCTATCAGTTTTATTAGTCAATCGCCCCGCTGAAAAAAATCCTCCCGGTTCACGTTTTTAAAAATTGACCGCCTCACTACGCATCTTTCAATAAATTTTTATCCAAATTAAGCTTTTTTACTAAAGCCTCTTGCAAGAGCTTGGAAAAATTAACTTTCTCAAATATACGAATACGGCTCGCAGAGCTTGCCAAGAGTGAAACTCTCAGATATAATGAGCTTACAGCAGAAGTTCAGACCGTAGCCGAAGAATTAAAAACAAAAAACTCTTAGTCGCGACGCTTTAGTTTATAAAAAGAGCTCCATAGGTTGTGATATGCTCCCTTTTAGGCAGACAGTTGAAATAATGAAAACTGTTTACTCAGGAAGGAACATATCATGTGCCCGTGGAGCTTTAACTATTCGATCATCTGAAATAACAGTAAGATGCATCTTTAGCAATAGTAGATACTCAGGTTAACCTCATAAGGATAGCGGTCAATAATCCACAACCCCCAGGTCACTTAAACAACTTCCCCAGCACATCAAATAGCGAAAAACTGGTCTTATGGTAAACCTTATTATACAAAGCCCGCTGCGGATGCAAAATGCCCATGCCCTTTTTCCCGTACCCGGGAATCAGGGCCTTTTTAATGCTGCGGGTCAAACGACCCGTGGTTCTGGCGCTGATAGAACGCTTGAGACTGGGAGTACGCATACCAAACTTCATAATAAAAGACCTCCTTACGATGTCCTTAAACCCCTAATTTCCCAAATCAAACAAATCCTGGCCTTCCTCTTCCTTATACACCGCCGCCAAACCGATCACCACCAGGTCCTCCTTATCAAAGACCTTCCTGAGCCTGGTTTCATTAACCGCCTTTTTAAACTCATCCTTCTCCAGCATCTCCAAAGTTACGTCCTTATAGATGCAGCGCAGCTCCATATCCGTGACATAGCTTTGAGGGTTGCCCACGGCCTGGCGCAGCTTACCGAGAATATACTCCTCCAGCTTCTCCCTATCCCCCTCATCCTTGCGCAGAAAAAGGGCCAGGTTATCCGGCGGATAACGCTTCACGTTGGCATAAAGCAGCCGGCAGATTCGGGTTACCGTCTCCTCCACGATCTGCTCAATCTCTAACTTAAGGGAAGCCTTAACCTCCTCCACCTGAACCTCCAGCTTGTGGAACTGCTCGTCAAACTCCTGCCGGTCCTTAAGCAGAAGCACCACCCCGTACCCCTTAAGCGGGATGGTATAAAACTTACGCAACGCGTCCAGCTCTTCCTGCAGCCGCCTGGCCCGCTGCAAAGTCTTACAGGTAGGGGGAAACAGCTCATATGAAGCCTGCAGCCGGTTATCCTTTGCCCTTTTGGACAGCTTGAGCAAATCCTGAGGAATGCTGACCCGATGCCGCTCCAAATTACAACCGTTAAGGCTGACCTCCACGAACTGCAGCTTGCCCTTGTAAACTCGTAGCACCTTACTAAGATCTAACCGGGGCGGATGCTGGGCGACCGCCTGCTCCGCCCGGCCAATCTCCGGCTCGGTCAGCTCACAAACCGGAAGTTTCGTCACCGTAAGTCTCGCGCCAGCCTGACCAGGGCCAGCCTCCGGCTTACCCTCGCCCACGGCCTGGTCCGGCAAAAGCTCTTCCAGCGCCGGGGCCTGCTCAAAGTCTTTGGCCTCCAGAGGCACCAAACTAGCCAAAAGATTAAGCACCGCCGGCGCATCAATCACTAAACCACTAGCCCGTGGCGCCTGCCTGGTAGGAACGTCCTCCAGCACCACCGGGGTGGGAGAATAAATAAGCGCCTTCTGGTCACAAACCAGAATGTTCAGACGCAAATTACGCCCCTGCCCCAGATGTACCTGGTTCGCCTGTAAAAAGCGCACCGCCTCCACGTCGCCATACCCGCTCTGATAGACCTGCTGGTCGTTGTCCAAAATTATCCCGCCCGCCAAAAGATGTTTTTGACGTACCAGGGCCTGCGCCAGCTTAAGACTCAGGCCCGCCCCCAAAAAAGTTATATTCTCCCGGGCTTCTTCAATCCACTTAATCAGCGTCACTTCCGAGGCGGATAGAAACTCAGCCTGCTTAGCCAGGTGCAGACCTGATCCGCCAGACATATCGGTCATAAGGCTTACCTCCCTTTGTCAATAATCTGGTCCTTGATCTAATCAAGGAACCTTATGAGCACATTATAACAAAGGGGTTGGACAAAACTTGGTGAGGGAACGAAAGATTGACCTAAAAATACGTATCATTAAATGTTTTTCACGCCGCTCCGACAAACTTTCTCAAATATGCGAATACGGCTCGCAGAGCTTGCCAAGAGTTAAACTCTTAGATATAATGAGCTTAGCAGGAAAATAAACCACCCTCACGGGTGAAACAAAGGAGAAGACCATATGCAGCCAGGAAAAAAATGGGAAGAGTTAACCATCCAAGACGATTTTCTTTTCAAGAAGGTGATGAAAAACCGACGTATCTGTACCAAAATGCTGGAAAAGATTCTTCACATCAAGATAGGAAAAATCACCTACCATGAAGAAGAAAAGAGCATAGACATGAGGCTTGAATCTAAGGGAGTCAGACTTGATGTCTACGTTCAGGATGAACAGGGCACCGTCTTCAACATTGAGATGCAGACGACCAGTTACCGGAACGAGCTAAAACTGCGAGGCCGCTATTACCAGGGCATGATCGACCTGGACCTGATTGATAAGGGCGACTTTTACAGCCTCCTGAACCAGACTTACATCATCTTTATCTGTCCTTTTGACCTGTTCGGTCTTAAACGCCACATCTACACTTTCCGTAACCTGTGCGTGGAAGCGCCGAAGCTGGAACTAGACGACAAAACCACTAAGATCTTTTTGAACAGCAAAGGCACATCTGACGACGTGGATACCGAATTAAAAGCCTTTTTACAGTACGTGGACGGAGTTTTAACGGAAGACCCGTTCGTGCAGGAACTGAACCAGGAAGTAGAAAAAGCCAAAAAAAACAAGGAATGGAGGTCGGAGTATATGTCAATCACCATGAATATGTGGGTTAGAGAACAAATGGCTAAGGACGAGGGCAAAGCTGAAGGTAAAGCCGAGGGCAAAGCCGAAGGCAAAGCCGAAGGTAAAGCCGAGGGCAAAGCTGAAGGCAAAGCCGAGGGCAAAGCTGAAGGCAAAGCCGAAGGGCAAAAGGCCATCATCGCCAATATGTTAAAACAAAATCTCGACTATGTTAAAATTGCCTGTCTAACCGGCCTTCCCGAAGCAGAAGTTCAGACCGTGGCCGAAGAATTAAAAACAAAAAACTCTTAGTCGCGACGCTTTAGTTTATAAAAAAAGCTCCATAGGCTGTGATATGCTCCCTTTTAGGTAGACAGTTGAAATAATGAAAACTGTTTACTCAGGAAGGAACATATCATGTGCCCGTGGAGCTTTAACTATTCGATCATCTGAAATAACAGTAAGATGCATCTTTAGCAATAGTAGATACTCA
>Ga0268357_100130_pt1 | contig 130175 bp, 144 predicted proteins | sample BioMet10_FD_192466 | JGI IMG/M metagenome (GOLD analysis project Ga0268357, IMG submission 192466) | Sewage microbial communities from Oakland, California, United States - Biofuel 10 (Illumina Assembly) | ecosystem: Engineered > Wastewater > Sewage > Unclassified | place: USA: California...
GAAACTCAATTATTTAATTAAGAAAATATAATTTGTTGGAGCGCCGTATGAGTTCGAAAGTCTCACGTACGGTGTGGGACAGGGGAAAAGTTGGAGATAACATCAAATTCTTACCTATTGTCATAAGGTATTTCAAGAACACCAAGAAATTTGTAAAAGTATTACAAACAAAACTATGAGTATTCGTGCAATTGGAGGAGTAAATAACTTAAAAAGTGAAATTTATGCACTTCAGAGATATTGTTGTAATTACTTAATCATATTAGACTATGATAGTGCAGGGAAGAACGCTGCTAACGACATAAAACAAACGTTATCTGTTCCAGGAGATAAAATAAGATATTTTATGAGATCAAAATCTGGAGAATCTGAATTAGAAGATATATACGAACCTAATGTATATACGGACTATCTTCTTGAACGTGGATTTGATATATCAAACCATTTATTCAAAAATAAATCTACAAAATGGTCTGATCGATTAGAAAACATCGGGGCTACAATGGGGAGAAAATTATTTTCAGAAGACGAAGATAAATTTAAGCAAGAAATAGTATCAATGATAGGGACTCCAGTTAGTAATTTTGTTACAGAGCAGGGATATGTACTATTGGAGGCTTTATGCTCAAAAGTTAAAGAAGATCTTAAGGGAATGTCTTTGATATAATTATTAATTAGAATATTTGTAATCATTAATTTTAATTATCGTGTATATAAATAAACTTTCCTTTATTCATAGAAAATAAGACTTGCTGTAGAACTTCCAATTAGGCTAATAATCAGCAGTTCGTAATGCTTCAGATAATAGCAATGATGAGTAAAAAAATCTTAATCAACTCATATAAGTTGATGCAAAAAAAAGTCCCTCAAACTCATTTGAAAATTAAACATCCGTTTTCTCCCCAAACGATGCTTGGAATATCGGCAATGCTCACTTTGTTTTGTTAAATAGACTAGCAGAACCTTCAGATATATTTGGTCCCTCGATTTCGAGAGTTTGAAGTTTAAAAATGTCCTTTTAGTGAAAGGAGGATTTGCGGCATGCATAAAAAGAAAAATAAAAAGCAAAGATTAGTTAAAGCAGATGAATATTATAATGACGGGCTATTTGAACTAGCTCGTTATGGGAAAGTTATGACTATGTGCAATATAAGCACGCCTGAACAGCACGTTCAGATTCGTGCATTTTATAAAGATGAATACCCGAATGTTAAGGAACGCATAGACGAAAAGGTTAAAAAGATACGAGAAGAAATATCTATATGCGATCCTTTGATGATACTTAAATTCACAAAAGACATGGCTATGCTATCCCATCTGAATAAATTTTCAGAGCTTGATTATACGAGCGAAGAAAATATGACTATCAGAGCGCAGGAATATATACAAAGTATTTTGGTCTCAACAGAAAACTATTTTGTAGATAAGGAATCGAAAGAAGAACAGGAGAAACGGTGGCATTCAATTCGCGCGGACGTAGAAGATTTGTATAAGGAGTTCGTATATTTTTATCATTATTGGTCTGTATATAAAGAAGATTCCGGCGAGATTTCTGATGAAATGATGCGCTACATTGTTGAGTTTCAGATGCTCTATCTCGTCAGAGGGAATCGATATCAGGCATTTGAACTTGAACCGCTAAAAAAACTTTTAATTCCGCATAATGATGTGCTTGTAGAATTGTTTGGTGTTACAGCTGAGCAAATAATTGAAGGACTTGAAAAGCTTCAATATTCGATGTCGCAGGGCTTAGGAGATGCCTGGATGGACATGGGAAGGAAGTTCGATGAGTTATTTAAAACGGTTGATTTGGAATCAGCCTCTGAAGCGGAAATTGCTGAGGTACGAGAAATAATGAATCCAATAGCTGAGAAAATATTCGGCGAAGCTTTAAATAATATTTCTCACGTTACCGGATGGGATGCGAGATTAATAGACGCTTTGTCTTTAGGTATTGGCGAATGCAATTCCTTCTTTGATGGCTCAGAGTTTTCAGGTTGGCCAATCATGGAACTGCCGACTAAGAAAAAACCGTTTGTAAAAATAGATGGAATCTCATACGGATTTGATTATTATTCTTTATTCGATAATTTTTATCGAGCATTACAGAAACAAATCTTCCGGCTGAAACCTGAGTATGTGGATACATGGAGTAAGCGCCAGAACATAGCAAGCGAAGACATGGTTAAGTCAATATTTTTGAATCTGCTACCGGGAGCAACAGCTTATACAGGGAATTACTATCCTGCGGGTAGCTCGTTAAAGCAGTTGAATGAAAATGACGTGCTTATTATATACGAAAATTACCTGTTTATCATAGAAGTTAAAGCAGGTTCCTTCCCCCAGACGCCACCGATTAATGACTTCGACGCTCATATAAAAGCATATACAAAACTCGCCCAAGAAGCTGATTCTCAATGCAGCCGAACTATAAGGTACATGAACGAGCATCAGCCAGCTCCATTTTACGACGCTGAAAAGCACAAGAAATTTGAAATCAGCGGAATCTCTCATTACAAAGAAGTCTATTCTTTTTCTGTAACCGTTGATAATTTTAATGAATTTGCAGCAAAAGCTGAAAAGCTGAACTTTATAAAGCTTTCGAGCAAAACAATAGTAATTTCATATGATGATCTACTATGTTATGAAAACTATTTTGACTCACCAATAGAGTTTCTGCATTTTTTGAAGCAGCGGAAGCTGGCTATAGATATTCCTCAAATTGCATTGAAAGATGAGCTTGATCATTTAGGCATGTATATTAAGCACAACATGTACTCGATTACAGCATCCGAATTCCCGGCAGAGCACATGGTAAATTGGCATGGTTATAGAGAAGATTTGGATAACTATTTCTGCAGACTATATCTGCCGGAGTTAAATCCAACGAAGCCCAAGCAGGATATGCCTGTGGAATTAACAGAAATACTCCGGTTGTTAGAACTCAAGATAGATAAGAATAAGATCGATGTGGCGCACTTTCTTTTGAATCTGTCATCAGAAGCTAAAAACGATTTTTGCAGAGCGATTCATCATGCACTTAAAAGACAGCCTGAAATCGGTAGAATGGCTGTAATGTCTGCCTTCGGTGAAATAAAGTATTGTTTGTTCGTTGTGACTCCTGGCATTAAGGTCATGAGTATAACGGAACGCCAAGATTACGTCTTGTCTGCCATTCTTAATGATGAGTCAATGCCGATCATGTGGATTGACCTTGACTATGACGAGGACGGTAAACTGCTCGGTGCGAATGGAAAACAATGTAGTTATAGCGATATTCCATCTGATGAGATTGACAGACTAAAGGAATTAAGCGCTGAATACTCAAAAAGTAGAATAGAAAGCTTTCAGCGCCAATTTCATAGAAAAGTTGGCAGAAATGATCCTTGCCCTTGCGGAAGTGGCAAAAAATATAAGAAGTGCTGTATACAATACTAATAATTTAGGATGTATTTGAATGGTAAGCCAACAACCATAGAAATGATAGATAATTCGCTGAACCTTAACATAGGATGTATTTAAAATATTTGGCTATGTTTTAATATAATGTTGGAATTGAATGAAACAAAAATATATATGGGATTGTCCATCTATATTTTTAATTTAACTTATAATTATTTAAATCTGGCAATGCTTTTAAACATATCTTTATAATCGAATGTAGTATAAAGATATATTGCACTAATTGCTAAAGATGAAACTAATATACTATAAACAATTATAAACTTTATTTTACTTTGTTTGTCCAGTTTGTAATAAGAATCAGTTTTGTGTTTTATAGTAAAATTATACGTTTGATAAATACCTGCTGCCATAATAAAAAGTAATAGTATCTTACTCTTCAATTTATTTACTGATATAAATAAATATATTAAAAATGGGAATCCAATATAGCATAGAATAGGGGATATTGCTTCAACTATCTGACCACCATCAAGAGGGCTTACAGGTATTAAATTCGCTAAATTTAGTATTGTTGAAGTAAAAGTTAATACTAAAAATGTATAATCCCCTGTAACATAATAAATTATATAGTAAATGAGTCCAAGTATTCCTCCAAATAACGGACCTCCTATTGCAATAAGTGCATTTTCTTTACAATTTTCAGGGTTTTCATGAATTATATATGCTCCAACAGGAGTGAACCCTCCAAAGGCAACACTTACCTTTAAAATTTTTGCTATAATATAATGACCTGATTCATGAATAATAAGAATAAGTAAATATCCCACTGCATACTTAAAATTTATAGCAAATCCTAATACTAAAATTATTAAAGAAATCATTGAAATATTGAATATCACTTTTTGTACACTTAATTTATTAGTTAAATTTTCATTATTTTCTTTTTCCATACTCTATTTCACCTCATTGTATGAACATAATTAAAACAAAACTGAAAAGCAAATTTTTAATGAATGTGTGAAAAATAGCTTGCACAGCAAATGTTAGAAAGTCAATGCAGCCAGACCGCACCGTTGACAGTTTTCATATCAGGTTATCTCATCCTCAGACTCATTTTTCATCCCCAGTGTAAGTTCCAGTTTTTTTTCTTTTCCGTAAGGTACTTTACCGCAAGCCTCTATGGCGTTGTCAAGCATATTAACCAGCAGGCTGCATATAACGTTACCCTGGATATTCAGCTTCTCCGGCAAATTTCCGGTGAAGCTTGTTTGAATTCCTTTGCTTTGTGCTTCTGAAAACTTGTCGGTTAGAATGGCGTTGACAAGCTTGTTTTCACAAAGATAGGTGCTTTTTGTTTTCTTCATATCATGTTCGTAATGTTCCAAGTAATGATTTAACTCATCGTACTCCCCATTCTTCGCCAGGCGGCTCATTACACCAAAATGCTTGTCGATGTCGTGCCATATCATTTTGGTTTCCTCTATATACTTTTCTGTCTGGTGGTAGTTCTTATATAAAAGAGCACTTTGTCTATCTATAGAAATGAAACCTATTGTTTTAAAAAATTCTGGAGCTTTTGCCACCAGCATTATTCTTTTTCCGCCTAGTGACTTAACTTCTTCAATAACTTTTTCTATCATTAGCGTCCCAAGATTATGTCTGCGGAAAGATTTTTCAATTGCAATATCTCCTATGACAAACTCGCCATCTCGTTTTTCTAATACAACTCCTCCAACCCGGTTTCCATCTTTACTTTCAACGGTTTCCCAGCATTTGATTAGTCCTTTTGGTGGTGCTTCTCCAGGAGAAATTTCCAGACCATTTCTATGAAACATTTCTGTTAATCCTTTGAAATCATTTGTCTCCAATAATGTAAACATATGCTTACAACCTCCATCTCACTTTAGAATTATTTAATTATAATTTGCAAACCAAGTGTAAACTTCGTCGTATATTCTTATATTAGCATGTTAGTTAGAAACTGTCGAAGGTGTTTGCGGGTCATGATGTTAAATTTATATTAATGGTAGTAATTTCTAATATGCCAATGATGATACTATATAGCTTTCTTGGAGATAATGTTCTGTCATCTGCAAGTAATACAACAATAATCGCAGTTATTATAGCTGTAATGAGTATATGTTCTATATATTTATGGAATAAGGAGCAAAGCGTGAAGGGATTAGCATAGAGATAAGGGCTGCTAGAGATTTTTAAATAAAAAACTGCACACACTTACCTTAGATAAAAATGTACAGTTTTACCAATCTAATTTTAATTTAAATTTATTTGCATTTTTTAACAAGTGTGGTATAATAATTATATAATAATATTTATTAATAAAAAATAATTATTTATAAATAAAAATAAAATTTTGGAGGTATAATTATGACTCAGCTTAAACAAGTCTATAAATGTGATATCTGTGGAAATATGGTAGAGGTTGTACATGCAAGTGGTGGAATTCTAGCTTGCTGCGGGCAGCCTATGACATTGCAAGTTGAAAACACTGTGGATGCAGCAAAGGAAAAGCATGTGCCAGTTGTTGAAAAGATTAAAGGTGGAGTTCTTGTTAAAGTTGGCACAATTGAACATCCAATGTTAGAAACTCATTATATTGAATGGATAGAAGTTCAAACTGCAAATAAATTATACAGAAAACATCTTAACCCTGGGGATAAACCTGAAGCTTTATTTCTTTTAGAGGAAGAAGTTTTATGTGTAAGGGAGTATTGTAATATACACAGATTATGGAAATCATAAAATAAATTATAAAAGGAGTAAAGGATAATGGAGAAAATCAAAATTTTTGGATTTGCTGGGAGCTTAAGAAAAGATTCCTATAATAAATCTCTTCTAAGGGCTGCTGCTGAGCTGCTACCCGAAAACACTGAGCTTGAGATTTTCGATTTAGAAGGCATACCGCTATTTAATGAAGATCTTGAGTCACAAACTGTAGCAAAGGTAAGGGAGTTTAAGGCTAAGATAAAGGCTGCTGATGCTATATTGATAGCTACACCAGAATATAACTATTCAATGCCTGGTGTACTTAAAAATGCTATTGACTGGGCATCGCGCCCATACGGCGACAATTCTTTCGAGGACAAAACACTTGCGATTATGGGTGCCTCCATAGGGAATATTGCTTCGGCTCGTGCGCAATATCATCTTAGACAATCATGCGTTTGTCTAAACATGCATCTTTTGAATAAACCTGAAGTTATGGTAGGTGCTGTACAAGGGAAAGTGGATAAGAACGGAATACTTACAGACGAGAAAACGAAAGAAATAATTAAAAGTATGCTTATGAATCTGGTGATTATGACGAAACAATTAAAAAAGATATAAAATTAAATTTTGGAGATGAGTTTATGAATAGTTTTGAATTTGCAATAAATATGGAGCTTGATGGAGAAAAATATTACATAGAACAAGCCAAAATAAATAAAGAAAACAGTTTAAATACTGTATTTATTATGTTGGCAAAAGACGAAGAAAATCACGCTAAAATTTTCCAAAATAAATTAAAAGAATTGTCATATGAACTAAAAGATAATAATACGCTTTCTGAATTTAAAGATGTATTTAAAGGAATTGGGGATTTTAAAAATCAAATCAAGAAAATTCCTAATCAATTAGATTTGTATAGAGGGGCTTTAGAAAAAGAAAAACAGAGCATTGAACTTTATAAAAAATTATTATCTGAAGCAACGGATGATAAAGAAAAGAAGTTATTTGAATATCTTATTAAACAAGAAGAGGATCATTTTGCAATACTTGAAGAGTTAGTTTTACTTATTAATCGTTCTGAGGAGTGGGTTGAATCTGCTGAATTTGGAATAAGAAAAGAATTCTAATATACAAAATTTATTAAAAGGAGGATGTAGAATGATAAGTGAGAAGATGCAACAGGCTTTAAATGGACAAGTACAAAAAGAATTTTATTCCGCCTACCTTTATTTGTCAATGGAAGCATACTTTGATGAACAAAATCTTAAAGGCTTCGCACATTTTTTCCGAGTTCAGGTACAGGAAGAACGAGATCATGCAATGATGTTCTTTAAATATATATCTTATGTTCAAGGTAAAGCAGAATTGTTGCAGATTGATCAACCTGTTGCCATATTTAATTCCCCATTAGACGTCTTTAAAGCAGCATATGACCATGAACTTTTTATTACAAAGTCAATTTACAGCATAATTGATCTTTCGTTAGAGGAAAAAGACCACAAGACAAATGCTTTCCTTCAATGGTTTGTCAATGAACAAACTGAGGAAGAAGCTAATATGGATGACAATATCAAGAAACTTCAACTTATTAATAATGATGGAAGAGGTATTCTTATGCTGGATAATGAACTAATGACCAGGGTATATACTCCCCTCATAAATCCTGCTTTAGGAGTGATTTAAAGTTCTTGAGTATAATGTTAAAGGTGTATATGAATTATAAGGAGAATTGAAAATGAAAAATTTAAAAGGAACAAAAACTGCCGAAAATCTTTTAAAATCCTTTGCAGGGGAATCTCAAGCAAGAAATAGGTATACCTATTATGCTTCAATAGCTAAAAAAGAAGGTTACGTGCAGATTGAAAAAATATTTACTGAAACAGCAGGCAATGAAAAAGAACATGCAGAGAGGTTCTTTAAATTTTTAGCTAATAGTGATTTAAATGGTCAAGCGGTTGTTGTTAATGATGCAGGTTATCCTGTTTTCTTGGGAGATACAAAGGGAAATCTATTAGCAGCAGCAGCTGGTGAGAATGAAGAGTGGACAACCTTATATCCTCATTTCGCAGATGTTGCACAAAAGGAAGGTTTTTTGGAGATTGCAACAGTCTATAGAAAAATTTCTGAAGTTGAGAAAAGACATGAGGAGAGATATAGAAAACTAGCTAAAAACATTGAGGATGGTACTGTATTTATAAAAAATGAAACTATCTTATGGAAGTGTAATAATTGTGGATTTATTTTTCAAGGTAGCTCCGCACCAGAAATTTGCCCAGCCTGTGCTCATCCAAAGGCTTATTTTGAAATATTCATAGAGAACTATTAAAAAAGAATAGCAAACTAAAAAATCATGTAAAATATTTTAAAGAAATGAATGGAGCAGTGGATGAGAGTCACACCTCTAAACATTTCTTTAATTTTGTTAAAATATCATATAGCAATCAAAATAATAATTAAAGGGGGGATTTAGTATGTATAACATTTTAATAGGAGGAGCAGCTGGTCAGGGTATTGAAACAACAGCTGCAATATTGGAAAAATTACTTAAAAGATCTGGATATTGTGTTTTCACTTCGAGAGATTTTATGTCCCGTGTCCGAGGTGGTCACAATTTTTCTGTGATCCGTTTTGGAAATGAGCAAATTACCTCACATAGCAATAGATTGGATGGAATCATAGCACTAAATGATGAAACCGTGGAGGTACATAAAAACCAATTGAATGAAAATGGTTTTATCCTTTGTGATAGTAAATTAAAAACAGAAGACTTCAGAGCAATTAAAATTAATATGGATAGTATGGCAAAAGAACTTGGAAATCCACGAGTAGCTGGAAGCATAGCTGTAGGAACCGTTTTGAAGCTATTTGGCGAATCTCTGGATTTCGTAAAAAATGTACTAAAAGATTTTGTAAAGGAGGAGTTTCTCGAAATAAATTTCAAGGCCACTCAGGAAGGTTACAATAGTGTGGACCAACGCTTTCCTCATCTTCAGGGGAATTTTAGTGATTACATGATTCTTACTGGAAGTAAAGCATTGGCTCTAGGAGCAATAGCAGCAGGATTGAGATTTTATTCTGCTTACCCCATGTCGCCATCTACAGCTATTATGGAGTATCTTGCATCTAAGGGCAATGAGGCAAATATTGTTGTAGAACAGGCTGAGGATGAGATTGCGGCCATCAATATGGGAATCGGAGCCTCCTTTGCAGGTGCTAGGTCAATGACTGGAACTTCTGGGGGAGGATTCTCACTGATGGTAGAGGCTTTGGGGCTTTCTGGTATGGCCGAAATTCCACTGGTTGTGGTAGATGTTCAGCGACCGGGTCCTGCAACGGGATTCCCAACAAGGACGGAGCAGAGTGATCTGAAGTTCGTTATTTCAGCTTCCCAGGGAGAATTCCCTAGGTTAGTAATTGCCCTAAGAAACCATAAAGATTCGTTTTATCAAACTGTAAGAGCATTTTATCTAGCAGAAAAGTATCAGATTCCAGTCATTCTTTTAAGCGATCAATATTTGGGCGACACTTCAGGAACTGTGAAACCCTTTGATTTAAAGCTTATAGAACAATATAAATCTAATCAGATTGGAGATGTGATTGGGGAATACCTGTCATATAAAATCACTGAAGATGGAATATCCCCAAAGTTACTTCCGGGTAAAGCCAAACATTTTGTTGCTGCTGACAGTGACGAGCATGATGAAAGGGGTTGGATTACGGAGTCTGCTGAAATGAGAAACAACATGGTGGATAAGCGTATGAAAAAGCTGGATAAGTTAAAACTTGAACTACAGGAACCAGAATTTATGGGATTGGAAACATGTGAAACGCTGTTTGTGGGTTGGGGCTCAACTTATGGACCTATCGTCGAAGCAGTGAAATTACTTAACAATGAACACAATGGAAAATATGGTGCTTTGGTCTTCGGAGATATTTATCCGTTGCCAAGAAAGGTTTTGGAAGAAAAAGCTTCATCAGTAAAGCAAATCATTAATATTGAACAGAACGCAACAGGGCAGCTTGCGGATCTTATTCGAGAGCAGACAGGAATCACTTGCACAGCAAGCATATTGAAATATGATGGCAGACAGATTTCTGGAGAAGAAATTGTGGAAAGGATTCAAAGGGGGTTGAATTATGAGCAAAAATAAATTTTCTACCTATGAAACTGCATGGTGCCCAGGTTGTGGAAATTTCAGCATTCTGGAATGCTTGAAAAGGGCGTTGGAAGAATTGGACAAGGACCCTTATGAAGTATTGATGGCAGCTGGAATAGGTCAGGCAGCAAAAACCCCACAATACATCAGCGCCAACAGTTTTTGTGGCTTACACGGAAGATCATTACCCGCTGCAGTGGCAGCAAAAATCGCCAATAAAAATCTAACGGTTATTGTGGATACTGGAGATGGTGACTCCTACGGAGAAGGCGGGAATCATTTCATTCACAATATCCGAAGGAATGTTGATATAACACATTTTGTTCATGACAACCAGATTTACGGGTTGACTAAGGGGCAGGCTTCCCCAACTTCTAGTGAGGGGCAAATTACTGGTGTTCAGCCAACAGGAAATATAAATACGCCGCTTAATCCTATGCTTTTAGCTATTTCTGCCGGTGCTGGATTTGTAGCAAGAGCATTCAGCGGAGATAAGGAACATTTAGTTTCTATAATGAAACAGGCTATCCTCTATAAAGGATATGCATTGGTTGATATTTTACAGCCATGCGTGAGTTTTAATAAGGTAAATACATTTGCTTATTACAGCAAAAGGGTATATAGGTTGGATGAAAGCTATGATACTTCAAATAAAATCAATGCTCTGGAAAAATCCATGGAATACGGTGATAAAATTCCAATTGGAGTTATTTATCAAGAACAAAAGCGCACTTTCCATGAAAAGAACATAGTTTTATCTAGTGGAGAATCTCTAATTGATATACCTTATAATATTAATTTTGTTCAAAAAATCATAGAAGAGTTTATTTAGAAAAATATTGTGATTCTTGGAGCGTAAAAGCATCAGGGGTCATTTTATTCTTTTAATCGTTAAATCTATACCCTGTTCCCCATATTGTTTCAATGTATTCTGGATTACCCGGATCTTTTTCTATTTTCTTTCTTATTTTTTGTATATGGACAGCAACAGTTGCTGTGTCACCAAAATCTTCTTCTCCCCAAATTGAATTAAAAAGCTGATCCTTTGTGAAAACAAAGTTTGGATTGGATGCTAAAAAAACAAGAACCTCATATTCAGTGGTGGTAAGCTGCACTTGTTTACCGTTTACAAAGACTTTATGTGAATCCGTATGAATCTCTAAACCTTTATGATTTATAGTATCAAGGTGAGTTTTCTTTCCAGACAAACGCTCATACCTTATAATGTGCGATTTTATCCTTGCGGTTAATTCAGATGGACTGAAAGGCTTAGTTATATAATCATCTGCACCAAAACCCAAACCTCTGATTTTATCTATATCCTCGTTTTTGGCAGAAACAATAATGATGGGAATTTCAAATTTATCTCTTAGTTCTCTTACTATTTCAAAGCCATCTTTTTTGGGCAGCATCAAATCTACTATTATTAAATCATAAACCCCGAGCAATGCCCTTTTAAAGCCAACCTCTCCATCGTTAGCAATTTCGACCTTATATCCGTTTAATTGCAAATAATCTTTTTCCATTTCAGCGATGTTTTCATCATCTTCTATAATTAATATTTGCTTCATTATATTTTCTCCTCATTTATAATAGGAAGCATAACAGTGAAACAACTTCCTTTATTTATAACACTTGTAACAAAAATTTTGCCTCCATGTGCCTCCACCAGCTCTTTAGCAATAGCTAAGCCTAAACCTGTGCTTGAAAAATCCTTTGTTCTTTCTATATCGATTCTATAGAATCTATCAAAAATATTTTTAATTTTTTCTTCTTGAATTCCAGGCCCACTATCCTTTATATTTATCTTCACAAAATCATCTTCCATCAAGACTTCAGTTTCAATATTTAATCCAACTTCAGGGCCATATTTTACCGCATTATCAATTATATTTCTAATAACCTGATAAATTCTTTTTCTATCCATACTAACTTTAGTTCCTTCTGGAACCTTGTCTATGTAATTGCATGAAACTCCATTTTCTCCTAAGTCGAATTTGAATTCCTCCATAACATCGCCTAAATAAGACTTTATCTGGATTGTTTCAAAATGAAAGTCTATCTTTTGCATATCAAGCTTTGAAAATAAAAATAAATCATCAATTAAATTATTAATATAAGATATATTACTATGAATTGTCTGCAAATATTTATTAATTTTATCTGGTGAATTCACTGCTCCTTCAAGAATAGCTTCTACATATCCAGTTATAGAAGTAATAGGTGTTTTCAAATCATGTGATATATTAACGATTAAATCTTTTCTGTTTTCTTCATACTGAATTTTAGTCTTTTCACTATCTTCAAGTTTTTGAGCCATGTTGTTAAAGTCTTCAATAAGCACTCCAATTTCATTCGGAATGTTATCTTTAATCCTTACTTCATAATTTCCTTTTGAAATCTGTGCTACCCCTGCCTTTAATTTTACAATAGGCTTAAGTATTTTTTTTTCAATTCTAGATAACATATAAATTTGAACTACATCTTTAATTATAAAAATTCCTATAAAAAATATACCTATGGCCTTCGCACCTATCCACCTAAAAAGCAAATATATTATCGCTAAATTTATTATAATAGCTATGGGACGAAAAAATCGAATATATCTATGTACAACTTTAAATTCTTTGTGAAATTTTTCGTGACTATGATGATGTCTCATGCGCAAGCTTCTGATTCTATTGTTACGATCCTCCATGACTTCTCCTTTATCTGAATATTTTAGTATTATTATAACAAATCCATAACAAAAGAAAATATGGGCGCAAATAATTACGCCCCATTTTTGTTGTTACGCCAATTTTAATAATAATTTAAAGCTTACTTTGCATTGATCAGTAAGTTTATCATTCTTATGACCATTAGCTAATACTTCAATTTTTTCTACTTCATTAGACTTATTAATCCATACCTTTAAAGTTGCATCAGTAGATTCCATTTCCATAAGTTCTTTAAAAATGGCATGGTGATGATTTTTGCCTTCTTTCATTTCTTCACATTCTCTAACTGGAAGTTCTGGATGCATTTCTTTTATTTCATTTATTACTTCCTTCAGATCTAAAGATAATAAAGTATTGTCGCCATCCTCTTCAAGTTTGATTTTATTTAGAACTCCAAGCGCAAAAGTGACATGCGATAATTTATTCTTTGCATTTTTATGAATGATTACCCCATGATGGTTAACATGACCACACATTCCATGGCAGCCATGTGGATGGACATGATCTTTAAGGTTAAATTCTGTTGTTCCTTCATGTTTAAATTTGTTATCCTCATGATCTACCTCAGTTGAAATCTTTGCTTTTGTAATTCCTGTTTCTTTGTTAGTAGAAAATTCATTAGATAGGGCAAAAACTTTTTTCTTATTCATTATAGTCTCTATTTTGAGATCGCCATTAAGGACCTCCTTTTCTTTCATTGTTTTGAAAACATCGTATAAAACTTTAATTCTACTCATTTATAATGACCTCCTTTTTTATTATAAGTTCATTATAAAGATAGAGTTTAAAATTCCTTTAAAGCAATTATAAAAATTTCATAAAAGTTTTTAAAGATTTAAAATTCTGATATATTATTATGGATAAAAACAACTCCATGTTTTGTTTGTGTAGTATTAATTAATGATGGAAATGAACCTTATTTGCTGAATTTGACAATGAGTTATTCTTTAAGCTCTCCAATTCCTTACGCAAATCACGAAGGAGTAAAAATACCATATCGCGGCTAACTCCATGACGAATTAAAATACGTTGTACGGTTGTATTCTGACGATTGCTTGGAAGCGGATAGGAAGCTATCTGCCAGCCATGCATTCTTAAACGATCTGAAAGATCATAAAGCGAAAAACCAATTTCACTTTCATTCTTTAAGGCATAGCAAACTGATGGTATACCACCGTGACCATCATATAGTAGTTCCAGTGAATCTATTTTTTTAAGCTGTTCACCTAAATACTGGGCTGTATTGGCACAGATATTCTGAATCGCAGTGTAGCCCTCATGACCCAAGCGCAAGAATTTATAATACTGAGCAATAATTTGACCAGCCGGCCTTGAAAAATTTAAGGCAAAGGTTGGCATTTGCCCTCCTAAATAGTCAACATTAAAGATCAATTCCTCAGGTAAATCAGCCTCAGTCCTCCAAATAACCCAACCAACACCAAGTGGAGCCATACCAAATTTATGGCCTGAGGTGTTAATAGATTTAACCCTGGCAATGCGAAAATCCCACTTTAGGTCCTTCTGTATAAATGGTGCAATAAATGCTCCACTAGCTCCATCTACGTGAATGGGGATATCAAGGCCTGTTTCATCCTGAATCACATCCAAAGCTTTCGCCAACTCTTCAACTGGTTCATAGATGCCTGTAAATGTACTTCCTAAAGTTGCCACTACTCCAATTGTGTTTTCGTCACAATAAGCCTTTAGTTGATCCGATTTTATACCTAGCGCATCTGGCATTAAAGGAACTTCTCTAATTTCAATGTCAAAGTAACGTGCAAATTTATGCCAGCATATCTGTACAGGGCCACATACAAAGTTAGGATTATTAGTAGGTTTTCCCTGAGCTTCGCGTCGCTTGCGCCACTTCCACTTAAGTGCCAAGCCGCCAAGCATTGCCGCTTCACTAGATCCAATAGTTGAACATCCAATGGTATCTTTTTCATCTGGTGAATGCCAAAGATTTGCCAATATGCTCACACATCGCTGCTCAATCTCAGCAGTTTGGGGATATTCATCCTTGTCTATCATATTTTTGTCAATTGCTAAATCCATAAGATCACGAACTTCGTCTTCTATATATGTAGTACAAAATGTAGCTAGATTTTGACGTGCATTACCATCTAAAAAGAGCTCATCGTAAACCAATTGCCGAATTACTTTAGGATCTGAAACTTTTTCAGGTAACTCCTTTTTAGGAAGCAGAGTTTTAGAGATTGAATTTGTATAAAGATCTTTAAACCCTTCGTCATCTTTCTTTTTATTATAACAATACAATATCATATTTTATTCCACCTTCCGCTTATACATAATGTTATTTTAACTATTAGATCAATAATTAATGCATCTAATGATTATATAAATATATCTCGCATAGATTATTATATGAGAATAAAATAGGGAGGTTTTAATAATGCTTATACATGTAGTAGCACCGGGAGAATATCTAGGTCAAATTGCAGGTTACTATCATGTTTCAGTTGCGAAAATTATTAATGCTAATCATTTGCCTAATCCAAATCGTTTAGTAGTAGGCGAATCGATATTAATTCCTACTGAGGATGTTTTTCACACTGTAAGCATAGGAGAAACATTATGGGGCATAGCTCGAACATATAGAACTACTGTCCAAGCCATTACCTCGGTCAATCGAATTACTAATCTTGATTATATTTATCCGGGTCTTAAATTATATATTAAAGCGCCAATATACCGTATAAAACCAGGAGATACTTTGCAGCGAATAGCACAAAACTATGAAGTGACTTTACAAAACTTGCTAAGGGCAAATGATATTACAAACCCAGCCAATGTGAGTCCCGACACAGCTATTGTTATCCCAATTAAACAAAGGCCTGTTATTTATGTAAATGCATATATATACCAATTAAAAGAACTAGCTGCATCAATTGTTCGAGAAGATGGTGAGCATTTAACTTACTTAAGTCCCTTTGCATACAGAATCAAAGAGAATGGAAGTCTTGAACAAATCGACGATACTGCAGCAATTAACACAGCGCTTGCCGAGAAAGCAGTTCCGATGATGGCTATAACAAACTTTACTTCAACTGAGCTTGGAAATAATCTTGCTCATATAATTTTAGCAAGTAATAAAATCCAGGAAACTCTACTTACGAATATCATTAAAACCATGGAAGTCAAGGGCTATAAAGGAGTAAATATTGATTTTGAGAATGTACTTCCAGCGGATCGGAAGCTTTATAATCAGTTTCTTAAGTTAGCGGTAGACAGATTACATCCCCGAGGCTTTTTTGTTTCAAGTGCCCTAGCGCCCAAAACAAATGCAGCACAGGTTGGTAATTTATATGAGGCTCATGATTATGAAGCACATGGCAGAATTGCTGATTTTGTTGTGTTAATGACCTACGAGTGGGGTTATCGAATGGGTCCGCCACAAGCCATTTCACCTATAAATGAAATTAAGCGTGTACTTGATTACGCTGTTTCTGTAATTCCTAGAGAAAAAATCTATTTTGGTTTTCAAATATATGCGCGAGATTGGGTTATTCCGCATGTTCAGGGTGAAGAAGCAGAAACATTTAGTAATCAAGAAGCTATACAAAGAGCAGTAAATAATAATGCAGTCATAATGTATGATATAAAAGCCCAATCTCCATTTTATCGGTATGTAGATAAACGGGGTATAATGCATGAAGTATGGTTTGAAGATGCTCGCAGTACACAAGCAAAATTTGATATGGTAAAAAATTATAAATTGAAAGGTATTAGTTATTGGGCATTAGGATATCCTTTTCCACAAAACTGGGCTTTGCTAGAGGACAACTTTACAATAAAAAAGCTAATATGAAGAATAAAAAGTATAAATAGTAGTAATATTTAAATACACCAGGTTTTGCAGATCTAGCTTATAAAGGGGTTTACCCCCTTTTTTTGCTCAATGAATTGTAAATCAAAATGCGCCCCTAATTTAACGAAATGACAATGACACTTTACTTTGTGACAAGTTAACCAATAAATTTGACAAGTACACTTGACATAAAGCAATTTGTTGGATATAATAAAATTAATAGGAGGGGTGTAATGGATGAAAAAATTATTTTAAAAAATAGACTTAAGGTTGCACGCGCTGAAAAAAGTTTTTCACAAGAACAACTTGCTATCCTTGCTGGTGTAACAAGGCAGACAATAAGTTCAATAGAAACTGGGCAATATTGCCCAACAGCAAAACTAGCTTTAATGCTTTGTAAAGTGTTGAATAAAAAATTTGAGGATTTATTTTATTTTGAGGAGGGATATGACAATGAGTAGGAATATTGAAAAGGATGAGAGGACGACTTTTATAGAAAATAAAAGTTATAAATATGGGTATAATATTTTAAGCTTTGGGTTACTATTTGACATTATATATAGGTCCATTAGATTTAATGAAGCACCTTGGGATTTGTTTGGGTTATTGTTTTTAAGCGGCATTATAATGACAGTATATCAATATCAACAAAAAATATTTTCAAAAAATTGGGCAAGAAATTGCTTATTTTTAATGATAGCAACTGCAATTTTAGGTGCAGTATTTGCATTAATGTTTCGTTCATTAAAATAGATAAGTTAGTAATATATATTTAGAACTAATTGTATAAGCAAAGGTGAAAATTATGAGATTGCACAGACTTATGGGAATCATCATGCTGCTAAGTGAAAAAGGGGTAGTAAAGGCAAAGGAGCTATCCTCAATTTTAGAAGCTTCGGAGAGGACAATATATAGAGACATAGATATATTATGTGAGACTGGATTACCAATTATTTCAACACCGGGACCCAGCGGCGGCTTTTCATTTATGGAGGGCTATAAAATTAACTCAGATACTCTTTGCAGCAATGATGTATTAAACCTTCTTTTATCCACCATGGGAATTGGTGCTCAAAAAAATACTGATACATCACAAGAACTAATTAATGTAGCTATAAAACTGGAAAATAGTGTGCCCCAGGAGTATAGAAGTGAAATAAAAAATGCTAGAGAAAAATTTTTCTGTGATTTTGAGCCGTGGTTTGGAAAGCGAAGAGAAGTGAGATATATTGACACCATAAAAAAAGCAGTTTTAAAACTTAAAAAGCTTAAGATCACATATAAAAAACATGGAGGGGATGCTTTAGAGCGAATCATAATGCCCTATGGCGCTATTGTAAAAGATTCAGAATGGTATTTGGCGGCGTTTTGTGAAACAAGGAAGGAAATCAGGGTTTTCAAGTGCAGCAGGATAGCTGAACTAGAACTTTTAGATGAAAACTTTTCTATGCCAAGGGATTTTTCTCTTGAGGAATTTTGGGAAAGCAGTAAGCAGAAATTCATGTCTTATGCTAATAAAAGTGCGAAGATTGATACATTTCCAGTTAAAATTAAACTCATAAATGATGAAAAAGCACTAGAAGGTTTTGATGTGATTTCCAAAAATAAAAATAATGAATACATGGTTAAAATAATAGATATGCTCAGTTTTGAAACCGCCTGCACCATACTCTTCCCTTTAGGTGATCATATTGAAATTTTAGAGCCTTATGAAATAAGAGATTATATATTAAAAAAAGCTGAAAGAATTATAAATTTATATAATTTAGAATAATCCCTGACATACAGTTGTCAGGGATTATTTAGTATAATTAATACATAAAGTTTATGAGGAGGATTATAAAATGGAAGCAAAAATTATTAGTATCCATGAATTTAAAAGTGTAGGAATTACTTATTTTGGAAACAACATGAATGGTGAAATTCCAAAACTCTGGCAGGTATTCAACAGCAGGTATAATGATATAGCAAATAAAAGCAAATCAATGTTATGCTATGGAATATGTGAGGACATGCCGGATGCAGAAGGAAGGTTTCACTATACTGCCTGTGCTGAGGTGGATAATTTTCTTAATATTCCTGAAGGCATGGAAGCAAAGGTAGTACCTGCAGGGAAATATGCTGTATACACTTTCATTGGATCACTAGATAAACTTGGAGAATTTTATGAGAATATCTTTACAAAGTGGATGCCGGCAGCAGGATATCAAATGGATGGAAGACCGCAGTTTGAATTGTATGACGAAAGATATATGAATAATGGAGAATTTGACTTATATATGCCTATCAAATAAACGGAAAAGAACAATCGTAATTAAGGTTTATACGATTGTTCTTTTTTCTATTTCAAGATTCTCAAGGACTTTTCCTTTATTCGATATGGAATTAACCATCCAGATTCCTATACATACAAGAAAAAGTGCAGCAATATTTTTTAATTCTAAAATGCTTTCTCCTAAGAAAATTGATGAAAGCAATGCACCAAAAACCGGAATTAAAAAATTAAAAATAGATATTGAGCCTACTTTGTTGTATTTCAAAAGTAATGCCCACAATGAAAATGCTGCTGAGGATAATAACGCCATATAAATTAGCAATAGGGAAGAGCTTGTTGTAAAGTGATATACCCTTCCGCCAGAAATCAGACCTATTATTGTTAATATTATTCCGCCTATAAAAAGGTTGTAGCCGGTTACTACCATTACATCCAGGTTATTAGTAAGTTTTTTGCCATAAATAGCACCCGCTGAAAAAATAAATGCAGCAATTATAATAAAGCCATCTCCAGTTAAATTGAAGGAAAAACTCAACAAAGTATCATCAAAGTTTATTATCATTACGCCTATAAAGCCTAAAATACAGCCGATTATTTTCTTAGAATTAAGCTTATCATCTGTATAAATATAGTGTGCCAAAATAACACTAAAGAAAGCTCCTGTAGAATTTAGTATAGATCCTTTTACACCTGTGGTATTGGCAAGTCCAATATAAAAGAATATATATTGGAATGCTGTTTGAGTAATGCCTAAAAGAAATAATTGCGAAATATTTTTCTTTTTTAGAGTAAATATGTTATTACCATATATTTGAGCGATAAATAGCACAATTATACCTGCAATAATAAATCTATAACCTGCAAATACAAGTTTTGAGGGAATGTCCTCCAAAGCTATGCTAAATAATATATATCCGCTTTTTACTGCAGGATAAGCACTTCCCCACAATAAACAACATAAGGTTGCTATAATAATTATGAATTTTTTATCTGTGAAGATTTTTATTTTATTCAAAATAATAACTTCCTTTCAAAAGTATAGAAATTTTTTATATTTTTCATTATGATAGTAGATTACCATAACTTGGACATATAAAGCAATTTGTCAGCAACTATTATTTGCGCCGGGTTTCTGGTTTTTGTGTGAAGTGTTATAATAAGTAATGAGTAATTTTTAAATTTAAAGAATGAATTGATTCGGGAGGCTTTTATCTTAATGCTTGAGGATGCAAAAATTTTATTAAAAAAATATTATGGATATGATAGTTTTAGAGAAGGACAAGAAGATGTAATAAGCAGCATATTAGAAGGCACGGATACCTTTGCTATAATGCCTACTGGAGCAGGCAAATCCATATGTTATCAAATACCTGCACTTTTGTTGCAGGGAATAACAATTGTTATTTCTCCTTTAATATCTCTTATGAAGGATCAGGTGGATGCACTTAATGATATAGGGGTAAAAGCAACTTTTATTAATAGTTCACTGGATCAAAATGAAGTACAGGAAAGAATATTTATGGCAGTAAGCGGACACATAAAACTTTTGTATGTAGCACCAGAAAGACTGGAATCAGAAAGTTTTTGTGCACTGCTTAAATCACTAGATGTATCAATGATCGCTATTGATGAATGTCACTGCGTTTCACAATGGGGACATGATTTTAGACCAAGCTATAGATCTATTGCACCTTTAATAGAAAAATTGGAACAAAGACCAATAGTTTCAGCTTTCACAGCTACAGCTACTAGCGAGGTTAAGGAAGATGTAGTAAAACTTTTAGGGCTTGAAAGGTCTAATGTATACGCTACTGGCTTTGATAGAAAGAATCTATTCTTTTCTGTGGTAAGAGGAGAAAATAAAAAAGATTATTTATTAAAATATCTAGAGAACAACAAAGATCAATTGGGAATTATTTATGCAGGGACTAGAAAAGAAGTGGATAATATTTATGAAGGTCTTACAAAAAAAGGTTATTCCATAGGTAAATATCATGCGGGTATGAATGATTCAGCCAGAACAAAAGCACAAGAGGATTTCTTGTTTGATAATGTAAATATAATTGTAGCTACTAATGCGTTTGGGATGGGCATTGACAAATCAAATGTGAGATATGTTATACACTATAATATACCTAAAAATATGGAGGCTTATTATCAGGAAGCAGGCCGTGCCGGAAGAGATGGCGAGAACAGCGAGTGCATTTTATTATTTGGAGCGCAGGATATTGTTCTGCAAAAGTTTCTTATAGATCAGAATATATTTTCAGAAGAAAGAAGAATTAATGAATATAGAAGACTTCAGGATGTGGTGGATTACTGCCACACCACCAGATGTCTAAGGAAGTTCATATTAGAGTATTTCGGAGAAAGTGAGGTTCCTGATGATTGTGATAACTGCAGTGTATGCAGGGATGAAACAGAACTTTCGGATATAACTATAGATGCTCAAAAAATATTTTCCTGTATAGCACGTATGAAGCAGAAGTTTGGAACAGTATTAGTAGCACAGGTGCTAAGAGGATCTAAGGATAAGAGGGTATTGGAGTTTGGATTTGACAAGCTCTCCACCTATGGGATAATGAAAAATTATACTGTAAAAGAGATACAGGACTTAATAAATGTACTAATAGCTGATGAATATTTGAGTCTTACAGAAAGTCAGTTTCCGGTAGTAAGGCTTAAAGAAAAAGCTTTAAAGGTTCTTAAAAGTGAAGAAAGTGTATTTCATAAGATACATAAGACCAAGAAAAAGGTTGCTGTTGATAGTTCTCTTTTCTTACTGCTTAAATCTACTAGAAAAGCTATATCTGAAAGGGAGTCAGTTCCGCCTTATATAATCTTTGCAGATGCGACACTAAGAGAAATGAGTGAAAATCTTCCTCAAAATGATAAAGAATTCCTTAACATTAAAGGCGTTGGAGAATCTAAACTTAAAAAGTATGGGGAAGAATTCTTAAAAACCATAAAAAATTATGCTATTGAGCATAATTTGCAGCATTCACCTGAGAAATCTTCAGATGCACCTATAAAAGAGGAAGCATATGATATACCAAGCCATGTTATAACCTTAAATATGTATAAGGAAGGTAAGACCTTAGAAGAAATAGGAATTGAAAGAAAATTAAAAGTTATGACTATTGAGGATCATATTATGAGGTGTGCTTTAGAAGGAATGGATGTAAATTTAGATATGTTTATACCAAAAGAATATGAAGCATGTATTCTCGAAGCCATAAAAAAAGCAGGAAGTGCAAAGTTAAGAAGTATAAAAGAAATGTTACCGGAAGAAGTAAGCTATACTGCAATAAAGGCCGCCTTATTTAAACATCAAAACCTTGCATAATGTGATATCGATTATTATATGTAAATTAGAAAACAAAAGAGAGGTATTACTTTGAATTATATAATCTTTCTTATAATGTTTTTAACGGCATTCATTGCTTGTCAACTGGCAATCTATATTTTTTATTATAGAAAAAGGATTTATATAAAAGGTTTTTTGGGCCTTATTTTATCCGTTTTCATATATAGTTTATTCTATTCATTTGAATTGATATCACCAGACTTGAATTATATGAAGCTATGTGCAGCAATACAATATATAGGAATACTATCTATTCCAGCATTTTGGGTTATTATGGCTCTTGAATATACTAATAAGAGTAAATATATTAATTTGAAATTTTATATAAGTATTTTTTGTTTACCTTTATTATTAGTGATTTTGAATTTTACCAATGGATACCATCATTTGTTTTATAGAAATTATACAGCTACTATTATATATTCCTTGGCTATAGCCAACATTAACCCGGGTATAGGATATATAACATCAAGTGTTTATATCAATTCAATGTTTTTGTTAGGGAACATTTTGTACATAGAATTTTATAAGAGAAATAATATATATAAAAAAAGAAGTTTCACTATTATGATAAGTTCTTTTATACCTTGGATTGGATACTGGATATATATGTCTGGTATTATACCAATAAAAATTGATATTATTCCTGTTTTCATGGCAATTCTATGTATGTTTTATGCTAAAGCCCTATTTAAAGACAATATTTTTGAAACTGTAGTTATAGCAAGACATATTATTTTTGATAATATAAATGAAATTGTAATAGTTTTGGATATGGATAATAAAATAATTGATATTAACAAGAAAACGGAACAGTTTCTTAATAAAAAAGCAAGTACTTTAATAGGACAGGACATAACAAAAGCCTTTGGGGATTTTATTGAAATAGCAAAGTATTTAAAGAAAAATGAAGAAGTAACTTTTGGTTTTGAAATGAATACTGCTGAGAAGCATTATTTTCTTAAAGGAGAAATAACTCAAATAAGTAACGATGGGAAGGTTGTTATTTTAAAGGATAGTACGGAAGAAACTTTAATGATAAAAAAACTTCAATATTATGCAACTATGGATATTTTAACAGAAGTGTACAATAGAAATTATTTTTATAGTGTGGCTAATGAAAAAGTACTGTATTGTAAAAAAAATAATCAACCTATATCACTTATAATGGTTGATCTAGATAAATTTAAAAATATAAATGATACTTATGGACATTCTGCAGGGGATATAATATTAAAAAACGTTATAGCAATCTGCAAAGACTGTTTAGGAGAAAATCATACTATTGGAAGATATGGAGGAGAAGAATTTATAATTATTTTAGAAAACCTTGAAGAAGAAAAAGTATTTGAAATGGTAGAAAAAATAAGAATTAAGATAATGAATTTTAATAACATATATGAAGATAAAATAATAAAGGTAACTTGTTCTTTTGGAGTTTTTACATCTATAGGTTTAACCGATTTAGATGAGATGGTAAGAAATGCAGATGAAGCTTTGTATAAATCAAAAAATGAAGGAAGAAACAGAATAAGTATAAAAAGCTTTTGTGTTTAAAGTAGGGAAAAGGTTATTCAAAAAATTAATCATTGCTAATTATTAACACTTCTGATAGAATTTTAGTATATTATGATCAATCATGACTAATCATGACTAATCATGACTAATCAAGACGAAAGGAGAATAATAATGAGTGATGTTATTGATAGAAAATCTATAAAAAAAGTAAATATTGTAGTATCAATATTTAGTATTTCAATGGCCTTATTAGTTTTAGTAAATCAATTTTTCTTTCTCTTAAGGGGTGAAATATCTCAGAGATATTTTATTTCTTTAACTATATCTTTTGCACTTATTCCAATTTCAGCAATAATTATATATAGAAAAAATCCATATTCCGATATATTAAAAAGGGTAACAGCTTATCTTTACTTCTTATATTACTTAATACTAATTTTTGGTTCAAATAACCAATTAGTATTTACGGTGGTTTCACCGATACTAACTATATATGTGCTTTATTTTGAGATTCGAATAATATCCAGATCTGCCATGTTAATAATTTTAGCAAACATAGTACTTATAATTTATAATGTGTTTTATTTGGGAATGAATACACCACAACAATTAAGCAACTTTTGTTTACAAATCATTTGCGTTATAGGTTATGGTGCAAATCTTTATATTACTACATACCTTTCAAATAAATTTAACGATGAGAAATTAAGCAGTATTGAAGAAGAAAAAGAAAAACAACAGGGCTTGCTTACTGAGATATTGAGAGTTGCTGGAATACTTAGTACTAATTCCAAGGGAGTATATAATACATTTGAAGATTTAACAGTAAACAATGAGTCAGTAAATAGTGCAGTAAGCGAGATATCAAAAGGAACTTCAGTGAGTGCTGAAAGTATACAAAACCAGGTGTTATTGACTAATCAAGTTCAAAATACTATACAAGAAACGTCAGAGCTTTCAATGAATATGAAAAATATATCAAAAGAGACTAGCTCCTTTGTAATACATGGAATCACAATAGTAGATGAACTAAATGAGCAATCTGCTATAGTTAATAAATATAATGATAATGTATTTGACACAATTAGCGGTTTGAATCGAAAATCTATTGATATTGTACAAATTATTGATGTGATTAGGAACATTGCAGATCAAACTAATTTATTATCATTAAATGCTTCAATTGAAAGTGCAAGAGCAGGAGAGGCTGGTAAAGGGTTTGCTGTAGTTGCTGATGAAATTAGAAAATTAGCTGAACAAAGTAAAAATTCCGTAAACAATATTGAAAATATTATCAAAGAATTACAGGATGATTCAGGAAATTCCTTACAAGCAGTTGTTACTTTAAGAGACGTAAGCAAAAAACAAAATGAAATTGTGTTAACAACTAAGGAAATATTTAATGAAGTAAACCACAAAATGAAAGTTGTAGATAAAAATGTCGATATGGTTACAGAAAAAATAAATGACATACTTGAGGCAAATGATAATATAGTTAAAAATATTAGCGAATTATCTTCAGTAAGCGAAGAGACTATGGCAAATGCTCAAGAAGCCAATGAAATGACGCGTCAAAACTTAGATAAGGTAAGCATATCCAAGGGTCTTATAGAAGAACTTATTAAAACCTCAAAGGAAATTGACAAATATGCTCTAAAATTATGATTAATATAAAAAAGCGTTGATTGAGAAGGCTTTGTGGAACTGATTCCCCAAAGCCCTTTATTGGTGTGAAGTTTGAACAAAGTGCAAATTTGAATTATTTACCAATTTCAATTCGTTATTGAATATATTATAACCGGGATGCTGCTCCATAATATCAAGCACCTCTATGAGTTTTACTATAAATTTTCTTATATTTATTTTTAGAATTTCTGATTTTTCATTTCTTAAGGCCAACAGTGTCCAACTTTTTATAGCTCCATTGCTAATTTGTGGCTGCCAATTATAAGCTTGCTTATGAAGTTTTATAATTTCATCTGTTAATAGTTGAAACTCATCGCCATTCAAATTACTTAGGCGCATTATTGTTTGTCTTATATCTGATAAAGAAGAATTCTTTTTGTCGATTGCATTACCAAGACGTTGATCTAGTGCAGGATAGGTTTTTATACCTTTTTCAGTATTTTCAAAAAAATCGAGTGTACCAGCAAAACAGAACATACATCCAGAAAGATCTTCATTACCGCAGGAATCTATAAGATATCTAAGATTTTCATAACAATTTTTTCTAATATCTGCTCGAACATTCATCAACAATTCGATTTCATCAACTAAAATAACTAATCCCTTATAGCCTAAGAGCTTAATAAGTTTAACAAAAGCCTTAAAAAAATCCATAGAATTTTCTTTATTTATGCTTCCCTTAATTTCAAATTTAGCTTTCAGAGCAGCAGGTATATTTTGCTCTCCTTTTATCCAAGAAGCAACACAATTTGATAACTCTATATCATTATTAATTCTTGATTTAATATAAACAAGGAATGCTCTGGCAAAGGAACTATTAAAATCATTCAAACTTTTAATAACTATATTAATTTCCGTAGCTGCTCTTTCTTTGTCATTTAGGCTTTGAAGATATTCAATCCATCGATCAAAAATATCTTGGAAACTGGTTTCTGATTTATCTATTGATTTAATCGATAAATTATGCATCATGTGGTAGTATAAGCTTCCAAGATCATTGAATTTAATACTGTTATCGATCTGTAAGCTGGAGACTATAAAATTATTCTGCAATGCAAGCTGTTTTACAAGCCCAAGCATTAAGGATTTGCCGCTGCCGTATTCTCCTGCAATAAACTTTACTATTCCTGAGCCTTGTGCCGTGAGATTGAGACAGCGCTCTATTTCAAATTTATGCTTATCTCTTCCTACGCTAAACAAGCCGATATCTATGTTGGGTATTACCCCCATCTTGAGTGAATTCAAAATTTGAGCGGCTTCTTTAATATCAGTTATCACGGTAAAATCCTCCAATAAATTACAAAATAGTAGTATTATCTAAATATTCGACATATATGGCAATTATCCTCTTTGTTTTATGTTTGCAATTTAAATTTGTCATAAATTAACTTGGAATTAGCAACGAATTTCAGGTTGTATTTATTTCTCAGTTAATAATGTTCGTGATATAATAATGTAAATAATTTGATGAAATCAAATGTTGTAACAAAGGAGTGAAATATGAACATTCAAATTTTTGGAGTTAAAAAATCGTTTGATACGCAAAAAGCTGAGCGTTACTTTAAAGAAAGGAATATCAAATATCAGTTTATAGATTTAAAGATTAAAGAAATAAGCAAAAGAGAATTTGAGAGCTTAAAGACGGCAATAGGAATTAATAACCTTATAGATACTAAGGCTAAAGCTTATGAAAAGTTAAATTTAGGATCAATAAGAAGTAATGATATAAAGGAAGAGCTACTGTTAAAGAACCCCGGATTATTACGGGTGCCTATTGTAAGGAATGGGAAGCAGGCAGCAGTTGGATATGAGCCTTTAATCTGGGAACAGTGGGAATAATCCTGCAGGCAAGTCAGATATCACGTAGCTGCATTGTTTCACTTATTACAGCACTTCCAAGGATTAAAACTCCTCCGATTATCTGCCACATACTCATTGATTCATGCAATAACATTGAGGACAGCAAAATGGCAACCACTGGATCGATATAGCTCAGAAGAGCAATGGTTTGCCCTTTAAGATTTTTCATGGAGGAGAAATACAAAAGGTATACGCAGCCAGTATGAACAATACCCACCAGAAAAAGCAGCAGTATGCTTTTTGATGTTATAGTGGAAATATTAATTGTAGTGGTTAATGCTACATAAGGCAGCAGAGATACTGTTGCAGCTCCGAGCTGAATTATGGTACGCTCAATGCCGGTAACTTCATGGAGAAACTTATTAAGCAGCATCATAGATGCATAAAATATGGCAGCTCCAAGTCCATATAAAACTCCAAGAAAATCATTAGCACCCTTTCCGCCTACACCAGCAATTAATACAATTCCAGTAATGGCAGCCAGTACGCAGATCACTTTAGCAATTGATAGTTTTTCCTTCAATAAAACCGGAGATAATAGAACTACAATAACAGGGGCAAAATAATAACAGATAGTAGCATTAGATATGGTGGTATAATGATAAGATTGGAATAATAATATCCAGTTTATTCCCAATGCTGTGCCGGAACATAGCAAAATGATAAAATCTGCTTTTATACGTTTTAATGACAGCTGCTTTTTAAACAACAGGCTGAATCCCAACACAAAAAGGCAGCCGATGGCTCCCCTGGCCATTGCAATTTGGGAAGAAGCAAAAGGAAGCAGTCTTACAAAAAGCCCAACACTTCCTACAATGAACATGGATAAAATGAATTGAAATTTTGCAGTACTCATAAGTTCCTCCCTTAAGACAATTCAAGGAAATTTTTTCACAATTGATGCATTTTTATCATCCGAATATTATTATACCATGGACATAAGTTTACAACCATATAAAATATATTTAATACGTGGCAGATAGAATTGGAATTCTTGAACCAATGCGTTTATTTTATTCTAAAAATGGTATTAGGGGGAAATTAATAGAAAAAAATAGAAAATTGTAAAATTATATTATATAATGTTTCTAATAAGTCGATGATAAATTTTTTGTTTCAAAGGGGATATAATTGTGAAGATTTTTTTTGAACTTATATATAACCTTAGTATTCTAGTGTCAATAAGTATAATATCCGGTTTTATTGGGCATAGAGGAAATAAGGACTGGAGCAGATCACTTTTTCAAGGGGTACTTTTTGGAAGTGCTGCTGTGATTGGAATGCTTAATCCATTAGTACTTGCACCAGGATTAATTTTCGATGGTCGTTCAGTGATGATTAGCCTATCAGGAATTTTTTTTGGACCATCTGCAGCAGCCACAGCTGGTGCTATGGCATTGATTCTTAGACTTTTGCAAGGTGGGGTAGGCACCACAATGGGTGTGCTTGTAATAATTTCATCTGCTCTTTTAGGAACTCTTTTTTATGCTCTAAATAAAAATCATGATTGTGAGATAAAGATGGGACAACTTCTTTATATGGGAGTTATTGTTCATGTTATGATGATTTTATTTATGTTTACACTTCCTGGAGATGGGGGTATAAATACCATTAAACTTATGGGAATGCCAATTTTAATATTATATCCTTTAGCCACTATTTTTATTGGAAGGATCATAAATGAATCAAACCAGCGAAGACGTACAATAGAGGAACTTCGTGAGAGCGAAAAAAAGTTATCTAATAAAAATGAAGAGTTGAATGTTGCTATGGAAGAATTAGTCGCTATTGAAGAGGAACTTAGAAGTCAGTTTGAAGAACTGCAAATAAGCGAGGAACGATTTAGAACTATTTTTGAGCAATCACCAATAGGTATTGCTTTGATTGACCCATCCACAGGGCGTTTTAGTAAAGTTAATTCCAAATTTGCAGAGATTACAGGAAGAACAATAGATGAACTAATCAGCACACACTGGAAGACTATAACTCATCCTGATGATGTTATAAATGATATGACAAACACAACATTAATGTATCATAAAAAGATAAATGGTTTAAATATGTGTAAAAGATATATCAGGCCAAATGGTGAAATTGTTTGGGCAAGTGTGACTTTGGCATATTTTAAACTTGAAGGCAATGCTAACTTAAGTGAAATAAGTTTGGTAGAAGATATTACTAAACGAAAACAAATGGAGCTTGAGCTGGAACATTTAATCTTTCATGACCAGCTAACAGGATTATATAATAGAAGATTTTTTGAAGAAGAATTAAAAAGACTGGATGTGGAAAGAAATTACCCATTGACCATAGTTATGTCAGATGTTAACGGATTAAAGCTTGTGAATGATTCCTTTGGTCATTCTATAGGAGATGAGCTTCTTAAAAAAGTGGCAATGATTATGAAAGAAGGCTGCAGAGCCGATGACATCGTTGCTAGACTAGGAGGGGATGAATTTATAATTTTGTTGCCTAAAACTGTAAATTATGAAGCTGAGCAAATTGTAAAGCGCCTAAAAGCTATAGCTTTACAAGAAAAAGTGGGCTCTATTGATATATCAATTTCCATAGGATTAGAAACAAAGTATAAAAGTGGCGAACCAATTAACGAAATATTAAAAAAAGCTGAAGATCATATGTATAAGAATAAACTATTTGAAAGTCCGAGTATGAGGGGAAAAACAATTGATACTATTATTAGTACACTACATGAAAAGAATAAAAGAGAGGAACAGCATTCTCACAGGGTTTCAATGTTATGCCAAAGTTTAGGACATAGTATTGGCTTATCGGATGAGGAAATTCAAGAACTTAAATCTATTGGCTTGCTTCATGATATTGGTAAAATAGCTATTGATGAAAATATACTAAATAAGCCGGGAAAGTTAACAAAAGATGAATGGGAAGAAATTAAGCGTCACCCAGAGGTAGGTTATCGTATACTGAGTACTGTAAATCATATGTCTGAAATGGCAGAACTTGTTTTAGCTCATCATGAGAGATGGGATGGAAGTGGATATCCGAAAGGTTTAGAAAGGGAACAGATACCGCTTCAATCAAGAATCATATCAATTGTTGATGCCTATGATGCCATGACTAGTGTGAGAAGTTACGGGAGTGCTATGCCAAAGAAAGATGCAATACAAGAACTGAAAAAGAATGCAGGTACTCAGTTCGACCCTGAGATTGTTAAAGTGTTTATTGAAAAAGTTTTGGAGAAGTAATCATACTTATAGAATTTTATGATACTATATTTAATGTTTTTGTACGAAAAAATTCATAAAAATAGTCAATTTGTTGAATTTTGTAAATATTTATAGTATAATGAATTAAAATTTGCATTTTAATTCTAGAGGTGAACTATGAGTAAGTTTGGGGCAAAAATATTAAAAATGGGATTAGTTATTTTAGGGCTAATGGCTGTTATACTCATTTCAGTAAATCTCATTGTTTTTCAAAAATTTGAAAAAGATCTTAAAATCACAACTAATAAATGTGTAGTAGAGTTAGTAAAATCTATTGATGGAAGCAAGCTCGAAAAAGTTTCAAAAGATAAAACAAATGAAAGTGCAGAATATCAAGAGATTTTAAGTTCAATGAGTACAGCTAAATCAAAAAGCGTCGCAAGAAATTTTTATACACTTTTAAAGGCAGATGATACGAAGACTAAGTTCTTAGTAGATGTATCCGTAGAACCATCTGGATTTTTAGACGATTATGAAATGAGCAGTGATATGCATAAAGCTTTTAACGGAGAAGTTGTTGTGTCCAGCAAATCATATACAGATGAGTATGGTACCTTTATTTCTGCTTATGCTCCAGTTAAAAATTCAGAAGGAAAGATTGTGGCTATTACAGCAGTAGATGTAGATTCTAGTATGTTTGAAAGTATAAGAAGTACTTTATTTAAAACCATAATTTACACAATAATTGTTTTTGGAATTTTAGTTTTAATTATAGCTTACGCCTATTCTAAGAAGCTTGGAGAAAATGTTATGAAAATACAAGGTGCTTTAGCCAAAATGAATGAAGGAGATTTAAGCCAGGATATAAATATAAAGACAAAGGATGAAATAGAAGATATAGCACTATCAATTAATAAGGTTCAAGGATCTTTAAAAGAGCTGATAAGTAATGTAACAATTATATCAAAGGATATAGATAATGTTATTGAAACAGTAAAGAGTAAAGTAAAATATTTAAATGATGATATTGAAGAAGTTTCAACTATCACAGAAGAACTATCAGCAAGTATAGAAGAAACAGCAGCATCCGCAGTAGAGGTATCGGAAACTTCGACAGAGATAGAGGCAGCAGTAAATAATATATCAGAAAAATCGCAAGGTGTTAAAGAAAAGGCGGCACAGATTAGTGAAAGTGCAAAAAACACACTTGGCAATTCAGAAAAAAATCAAAAAGAAACTGTGAGAATGTTTAAGGAAACCGAGACAAAATTGAAACGTTCTATCGAAAAATCTAAAGCTGTAGAGCAAATAAACATTTTGTCAGACTCCATACTACAAATAGCTTCACAAACAAATTTGCTTGCTCTTAATGCTGCTATCGAGGCTGCAAGGGCTGGTGAAGCCGGCAGGGGTTTTAGTGTAGTTGCGGAAGAAATAAGAAAACTTTCAGAACAATCCAGTGAAACTATAAATAAAATACAAAACATAACAGGAATTATAGTATCTTCTGTTAAAGATTTAACCGACAATTCCAATAATATGCTTAGTTTTATAGAAAATAGGATATTGAAGGATTATGAAACTTTAGTCAAGACAAGCAAGCAATACAATGAAGATGCGTTATATTATAAAGATTTTTCAACAGATTTAAGTACGACTTCTGAAGAGCTTTTAGCATCCGTACATAATATAATAAACAATATAGAAGGAGTAGCAGGTGCAGCTAGTCAAGGTGCAGGCGGAACTTCAGATATAGCAAATCGAGTTTCAGAAGTAAACTGTAAATCTAATGATGTATTAAGAGAGGCATTAAAGGCTAAAACAAGTTCCGAGAATCTAAAAGAAAAGATATCTAAGTTTAAAATTTAATAGAAAACACTAGTTAAAAGTCATTGAGAAATCAAGACTTTTTTCTTTAACAGAGCAGGATAGAACTGGATTAAATGTTATACAATATATAGAATATTGGCACATTTTCCGATATAATAATGTTGTATTAGAAACATATTTGAAAGGTGTTGAAATTATGAAATTTGCTGCATTTATTATACTTTTAATAATTTTTTTCATAATTATTCTCTTTTATTATAAAAAAAATAAAGAATTGAAATTTGAAACAGCATATCTTAAGGAACTATTTGAAAATTCACAAGATGGAATTCTTATTCTTGATAATAATGATAGGATTGTAAAAGCTAATAGATCTTTCCAAAGGATTTTACAATATAAAAGTGATGAAATAAAGGGTTTATATGTAAATGATATCATTGCAACTCCAGAAACTAAGGATGCTTTTGAAATTTCTGACGTAATTATTCATGGTGGAACTGCTAATTCAGAAACCAGACGAAAAAGAAAAGATGGAAAATTAATAGATGTTAGAGTGGATGCTTTTCCATTAATGCTTGATTCAAATCAAATTGGCCTTTGTGCAATATATAAGGATATTGCTTACAAAAAAGAATCAGAAAAGGCTTTAGAATTGCAAAGAATCTATTTCACAAAACTATTTGAAAATTCACCTGAAGCAATATGCATAATAGACACTGAGGATAGGTTTATTGATGTAAATACTGCTTTTGAAAAACTTTTTGGGTATAGGAAAGAGGAACTTGTAAATTATTATATTAATGATAAAATTGTTCAAGCTGAATCAATAGAAGAGGCAACCAATATTTCTGATGATGTAATAAAAGGAAATGTTGTAGAATACGAAACCCTCAGGAAGAGAAAAGATGGAAGCCTTGTAGATGTCTGCATACTCGGATACCCAATAATTTTTGAAAATAGTCAAATAGGTGTATTTGGCATATACAAAGATATAACCGAACGTAAGCGATCAGATGAAGTGGTAAAAGCAAGCGAATATACTTTTCGAAGGCTATTTGAGGGATCATCAGATGCTATATTCATTATGGAAGACAACAAGATTGTTGATTGTAATGAAGCAGCCATTAAAATGTTAGGATATGATTCTAAGTCAAACGTAATTGACAAGAGTCCATGGGAATTATCACCGGAAAAGCAGCCTGACGGTAAGTTTTCAAAGGATAAGGCACTTAAGTTAATTGCAAAAACTCAAATAAATGGGAAATCAAAATTTGAATGGTGGCATCAGCGAAGAGATAATACATTAATACCAGTTGAAATTATGCTTACATCTATTTTACTCAATGGGAAAAAAGTTGTTCATGCACTATGCAGAGATGTTGATGAACGAAAACAATTGGAACAGAAATTAGAATATTTAAGTTATCATGATCAACTAACAGACTTATATAACAGACGATTTTTTGAAGAAGAATTGATGAGGCTGGATGTGGATAGAAATTATCCGTTGACTATTGTCATGGCAGATGTTAATGGGTTAAAGCTTGTGAATGATTCACTTGGTCATGCCATAGGAGATGAACTTCTTAGGAAAGTAGCAGAAGTTTTGAAAAAGGGATGCAGAGCTGGTGAAATAATTGCAAGACTCGGCGGTGATGAATTTGTCATTTTGTTACCCAAAACAGATACTTATCAAGCAGAACTAATCATCCAGCGCATCAAAACTATAGCCTTGAAAGAAAAATTAGGCTCTATAGACATATCAATATCTATAGGATTGGCATCAAAGAATAAAAGGGAGGAACAAATTCAAGAAATTTTTAAAAAAGCTGAGAATCATATGTATAAGAAAAAAATTTTTGAAGGTCCAAATATGAGGGAAAAAACCATAAATGCTATCATTAGAACTCTTCATGAGAAAAATAAAAGAGAAAAACAGCACTCTTACAGAGTCTCAGCACTATGCCAAAGCATAGGTCAAGCTATTGGTTTATCTGATGATGAGATTCAAGAGCTTAAAACTGTGGGGTTGCTTCATGATATAGGTAAAATCGCAATAGAGGAGAATATACTAAATAAGTCGGGAAAGCTCATAGAGGTTGAAATAGAAGAAATTAAGCGTCATCCTGAAATAGGCTATCGCATACTAAGTACAGTAAGCGACATGTCAGAAATAGCGGAATTTGTTTTAGCTCATCATGAAAGATGGGATGGAAATGGATATCCCAAAGGCTTAAAAAAGGATCAGATACCACTTCAATCAAGAATAATTTCCATAGCTGATGCCTATGATGCAATGACAAACGAAGGAAGTTATAGAAGTGCCATGCCTAAAGAAATTGCTATACAAGAACTTCAGAAAAATGCAGGTGCTCAGTTTGATCCGGATATGGTAAATGTATTTATAGAAAAAGTATTGATAAACTCATAAATGAGGAGGAAAACAATGGAAATTCTACTAGAACAGTTAAAAGCAAAGAAAGCGGGTATAGCTTATGCGATATTGACGGTTGCGGAAACTGAAGGCACCTCACCATATAAAGTAGGCAAGAAGATGCTGTTGCTTGAGGATGGTACAACTTTTGGAACTGTAGGCGGTGGCAATTTTGAGTATCAGGCAATCAAGGAGGCAGGACAAGCAATCAAAAACAGACAGAGCTTCTTTAAACAATATGCACATACACCCACATATGAAGAGCCTGGGCTGGGTTGCAGTTTTAAGGTGAGTTTACTAGTTGAGGTGGTTTGTCCGGAGTTGCAGCTTGTGGTCTGTGGTGCAGGTCATGTAGGCAGAGAGGTGTTGCGTTTCGCAAAATTGCTGCATTTTCAGACGACTCTTATTGATAACCGTCCCCCAGATAGTATTCAGGAAACTATAAAACTTGCAGATTTCTTTATCCCTTGTGAGACATTTGAAGCTGCAATTTTAGATGCGGATATATCAAATGAAGCCTATTATTTATGCTGTGCTTCTACACACATACAGGATAAATCTGCCCTGAAGGGTGCCCTGCAAAAGCATTTCACTTATGTGGGGATGCTGGGTAGTGTGAAAAAAGCCAAAGAGCTGTATCGTCAGCTCCAGGAAGAGGGTATTGGTAAGGATTTACTAGAGCAAGTACATACCCCCGTTGGGCTGGATATCTGCAATATGTCCCCTGAGGAGGTCGCCTTTTCAGTTTTGGCAGAAATTTTGATGATAAAAAACGGCGGCACAGGCAAATCCTGCAGGGATCTGAAGGCTAATCCAATTCTCAAATAATTTTAATGTTTATGGCTTTATTTTGGTTTGAAATATACAAGTAATTCGAGCGTTTGAGCATATTAGCGCCAGATGTTTCATAGTGCTATGATACACCTGGCGCTTTATTACTCCTGCTCTTTTAATATTTAATTAAGAATTCAGCAGCCTGCAGATTCTCTTCAGGCCTTCTTCAAGGACTGTCCTTGGACAAGCGAGATTGAGTCTTATATAGCCATCTGAGTCAGCTACAAACATGTTCCCGCCTTCCAGCAATACTCCTGCATTGTTGGCAAAATATAGAGGAAGATCTACATCCTTTGACACATAAGCGCTTATATTCACCCAGGCAAGATAAGTTGCCTCAGGAATGCGGTAAACTGCTTTAGGCAGATGCTCTGACAGATACTGACTGGTAAATTCGAAGTTGCTGTCAAGATAGGCTTTCAACTGCTTCAGCCAATCATCGCAATGGGTATAGGCCGCTTGTGTTGCTGCGATGCTAAGAGGGTTATCAAATGAGTAGTGCCGTGCTTTCCAAGAATCCCTAATTTCATCATTTGGTATTATAACATTTGAAAACATGAGCCCGGCCAGATTGAAGGTTTTGCTTGGAGCCATGCAGGTGATAATGCGGTCTGTCTCTGGAAAAAGTTTTGCAAGAGGAATATGATTAATGCCTGTCCTCAATAGGTCGCAGTGAATCTCATCGGAGATTACGATCAGGTGGTTGTCCAGACATATTTTACCGAACCTTTTCAATTCATCTTCGGTCCACACACGTCCAGTAGGATTGTGTGGGTTACAGAAAATACATAAAGTAACTTTTTCATCCTTTGCCTTTTGTTCAACATCATCGAAATCTATAGTATAGAAGCCATCTTTTTCAAGAAGTTTTGAACATACTGTTTCAACTTTGTTAAAGTCAGCAGCATATTTAAAATATGCATATGAAGGGGTGAGGATTAAAATCTTTTCATCAGGTTTGCAGATATATTCCACAAGCTCATATAAAGCTGGTATGATGCCGTTGGAAGTTACAAGATGTTCCTTTTTAAAATCCCATCCGTAATAACGTTCTGTCCAATTGGAGAATGCTTCGTAATATTCTGTGTCGAAGATCTTTGTGTATCCGAATATCCTTTTGTCCAAGCGATCTTTAATGCCTTGGATTACCTCAGGAGGTGTTGCAAATTCCATGTCTGCTACCCACATGCGGATAAATTCATCATCCTCATAAGGAAATTTCATGTCAGGAGGCGCATGAAAAATATAATCCCTGAATCCATCAGTGTTCATGGCATTAGTACCTTTACGTTGAATAATCTCATCAAAATTATAATTCATAATCTATAACCCCTTTCGTTTATGGTATATTCAAGCACATTATTACATAAGTCATTATAATTGACAAATGACTGTAAAGTAATTTTAACGAAACAAATATATATATTTGTTTCGTTAAAATAGACAAACATTGTCTTTTATGATAAAATTTAAGAAATTGACAGATAATTATATTAATTCAGAATAAATGTATATTATATGAAACTGAGGGATTGAACATGGATAAGATAAGCTTGGAAATCGGTAAAAAAATCAAGAATTTCAGGAAAAGCAGGAATATGACTATGCAGTGCCTGGCAAATCATATAGAGAAGAGCAAGGCCACCGTTTCAAAATATGAAAAAGGTGAAATATCAATAGACTTGGTAACTCTCTATAAAATAGCTGCTGCACTTAACATTCATGTTGAACAGCTGCTCTATATTGAACAAGAGAGCGAGGCTTATTCTGCAAACACCGAACCTTCAGCCTTCTTTAAGAACTCAACACGCTTTTATTCCTATTTTTATGATGGAAGAAATAACAGATTGGTGAGATGTGTCATAGATATTTTCCCTCAGGCGGAGCCGCCGCGTTTAAAAACTGTGTTATATATGAATGTGAAGAGTTACGACAATTATATAGAATGCGAGAATACCTACTGGGGATATATTGAACATTATGATGTGCTCACTACATTTGTGCTAAGGAATCAGGCTACACCTGTAGAGAGAATAATTATCAATATTCTGGCTTCGTTTTTGGATTCAGACAAAAAGTGGGGACTCATGTCTGGTGTATCCTTCAGACCATTCATGCCAATAGCCCTTAAGATGCTCTTTTCAAAAATACCACTGTCTGAAAATAAGGAGCTTATTAGTGAGCTGAAGATTTCCAAAGAAGATATAAGGATAATGAAGATTTACAATATGCTGGCGGTTACATAAATGCTGCAATATAATAGGTTAATATATGTTTTAAAGAGAGGAGTAAAAAGATGGGAGCAAGCGAAGAAAAAATAAGTTCAATAGACAGAGCCTTGGATATCTTAATTCTGCTCCATACTGAAGATAGAGAATTAGGTGTCACAGAAATTGGGCTTGCCTTGGGCTTATACAAAAGCACAGTGTATAGAACCCTGGCAACCCTTGAAAAAAGAGGGTTTGTTCAGCAAAATACAGAAAATGGAAAATATTGGCTTGGGATTAAGCTTTATGCTCTGGGTATGTCTGTTGGAGAAAAGATGCATTTAAGGCACGTTATACAACCTTATGCAAAAAGATTATCAGAGAAATTTAATGAGGTGGTAAATGTATCTGTATTAGATATAACTTCAGATAAATGTCCAAGGAGTGTTTTAATTCTAAAAGAAGAGGTCGCAAGTCAGGTGTTAAAAATGACTCCTGGAATTGGTTCAAGCAATAAATGCTATAATTCTGCTACAGGAAAAGTCCTGTTGACTTTTTCACCTAAAGAAGTACTGGATAGGTGTAAAGAAGAGGAAATATTGCCTTATACAGAAAAGACGGTTAAAAATTGGGATCAATTATTCATGGAAATGCGAGATATAAAAATAAAAGGATATGCCATCGACAATGAAGAGCAGGAATTTGGATTAACCTGCGTGGCAGCACCTATTTTAGATAGAAATAAAAAAGTTGTAGCGGCTATAAGCTTATCAGGACCGACCTCTAGAATTAATTCAAGAGATTTTGAAGAAATTGTTAGTGAAGTAGTAAAAACAGCCGCAGAAGTATCTGATTTACTTAGGTAGCCTGAATATTATGGCAGTATAGAATTTTATATTTACATATGATATTCTGTACTGCTATAATATAAACATAATCAAGGAACAACGTTCCGGTCATGGGAACAAATCACAGGATAGGGGGAATTATCATGAAAGTACTTATCAGAGCAGAGAGGTGTAAACAGTGCGGTTATTGTGTAGCTAACTGTCCCAAGAAAGCAATTTCATTTTCAGAAGAGATTAGTTCTAATGGATACAGGCCTGTAGTTATCAATGATGACAAATGTATAGCTTGTGGAATTTGCTATACTATGTGCCCGGATTGGGTATTTGAAATTTTAGGAGAATAAGGGGGTACTAAAACATGGGAGACATGGTTAAAGGTAATAACGCTATGGCTGAAGCAGCAGTAAGGGCTGGTGCTAGATTATTCGCAGGATATCCAATAACTCCTTCAACTGAGATTATGGAGTATCTTTCAACTCGTATGGAGGAGGTAGGGGGAACATTTATTCAAGCTGAAAGCGAAATTGCTGGAATTAATATGGTAATTGGAGGCGCTGCTTGTGGAGTTAGAAGCTTTACAGCTTCATCAGGGCCTGGAATAAGTTTGAAACAGGAGGGTATTTCCTGTGCATCCGGTGAAGAACTGGCTTTAGTTGTAATTAATGTTGTTCGCTACGGAATAGGTCTCGGAACTTTAGTAACAGGTCAATCAGACTATTTAAGAGAAACCCGTGGTGGAGGAAACGGAGACTATAGATGTATAGTTTTATGTCCATCCAGTGTTCAGGAATCAGTGGACTTAGTTACACTGGCCTTTGACCTTGCAGAAAAATATAAGATGGTATCTGTGATTATGACAGAAGGAGCTCTAGGGCAAATGATGGAGCCTTGTGATTTTCCAGAATTTCAGGAGGTTAAGAGACAGCCTTGGGGCTTTGATGGAAAATATACCAATAAGAGAGTCAGTCCTATTGACAGAAATGCAATTGAGGATGCAGCGGCATTAGTTAAGAAGTATGCAGCTATAAAAGAAAATGAGCAGAGATGGGAAGAAGCTTATTTAGAGGATGCAGATTATGTGTTTGTTTCCTTCGGTCTTCCGGGCAGATCTACAATGGGTGCTGTTGAACAGCTTAGAGCTCTTGGGCATAAGGTTGGATTTATCAGACCTATTACTGCATGGCCTTTCCCAGAAAAAGCATTTGAAAATGTTAACCCCAATGTTAAAGGTTTTATTACAGTAGAGACAAATTCCACAGGACAGATGGTGGATGATGTTGCATTAACTGTAAAAAGATTAAAGAAAGCAAATATGCCAGTATACTGCTTACCTTATATTTATGGAATCCCTGAAATGAAGAAAATAAAATTGGATTTCTTAAAAATTCAAGCAGGGGAAATAAAGGAGGTATATTAATATGGCAAAAGCAAGAAAAACACCTGCTATTTTAAGCAATCATATGATGTTTTGTCCAGGTTGTGGACATGGAGTAGTAATTAGGCTTATAGCAGAATGTTTAGAAGAATTGGGACAAGATAAAAACATAATGTTTGGTATCGGAGTTGGATGCTGTGCATTATTAAATATAGGCCTTGAAGCAGACAAGTTCAACGCACTTCATGGACGATGCGGTGCAGTTTGTACTGCCATGAAGAGGGTTAATCCAAATACGACAGTAATTTCGTATCAAGGGGATGGAGATGCCTACAGTATAGGAATAGCAGAATCTTTAAATGCTGCATATAGAAATGAAAATTTCACAGTAATAGCAGTAAACAATACAAATTACGGCATGACTGGAGGACAAATGAGTGCTACAACAATGCCTGGACAGAAAACTGCTACAACTCCATTAGGAAGGGATTGTGAAATCACTGGCTTACCTCTGAAGTTTCCTGAAATGGTATCAAGTCAGTTTAATGTAGCCTACGTTGCAAGGGGAACTGTAACTACACCAGGTAATGTAAACAAATTAAAGGGTTATATTAAAAATGCGCTGGAAGCACAATTAAAAGGTGAAGGGTATTCACTTGTAGAAGTGCTGTCACCGTGTCCAACTAACTGGGGAATGACTCCGCTTAAAGCTATAGAGAGAATAGAGCAGGAGCTTATCCCATATTATCCGTTAGGTGAATTCAAAACCAGGGAGGCGAGATAATTATGAAAGAGATAGTTTTTGCTGGATCCGGTGGACAAGGTATATTAACATCAGGTTTGGTTATTTCCCAAATTGCAGTATATAAAGGATTGAATGCCACATGGATGCCATCCTATGGCCCTGCTATGAGAGGCGGTACAGCTAACTGCACAGTAAAGTTTGGTGAGGAGGTTATTTATAATCCTGCCCAGGAAGAACCAGACATTTTGCTGGCTATGAATAATCCTTCTTTTCAAAAGTTTATACAAATTATAGCACCCTATGGAACTGTAGTTGTGGACAGTGATATGGTAACCTGCAATACAAACATAAGGGATGACATTAAAGTTATTTCTGTTCCAAGTGCAGCCTTGGCAAAGGAAATAGGTCACAGACAAGGGGCAAACATCATAATGGCAGGGGTTATATTGAAAGCCACGGGCGATTTCACTGAAGAAGAAGGAATTAAAGGCTTGAATGAAATGTTCAAAAAAAAGGGAAAAGAAAAATTTGAAGAGCTAAACACAAAAGCATTCAAATTAGGATTTAACCTTACTAAATAATTACATAAAATACTGGTTGAATCTGTTTGGATTCAGCCAGTATTTTTATATAGATAGTCTATGATATTTTCGCCACCTAGGTATAAGTTCTAAAAAATATATTGAATAATGTATTTTGATATATTATCATATGTATTATGGCATTAATATGACAAAACATATGAATTTGCTTTTAGTAAATGAATTGGAGACGAAGGAGAATAGCTATGGATATAAAAAAGGTGATTGAAAGAATAAATTTTCTTTATCATAAGAGCGAGAATGAGGAATTATCACATGAGGAAAAGAAAGAACAAAAGGAGCTAAGGGAGTATTACATTGGGCTTATGAAAAACAACCTTAAGACACAGCTTGACACAATAAGACCCAAATAAAGAAAATTTTGTATGAATATATAGTGTTGAAAATATACAAAAAATGAGCCAATTTAGGCTCATTTTTAATTAGTTTATTTTACATTTAGTTGGGTTAAGGTCAACTTTAAATTTTATAGATATTCCTCTATTAAACTTTCAAAAATCTTAATATGAACTTTTTCATCGGAAATTATTTTTAATAGTATTTTTTCTATATACTTATCATGAATTGTTTCGACTAGCAACTTATAACCATTAATAGCATTTTTTTCACCGTTAATATCATTTTCCAACTTTTGTTTAATATTTGATTTATCATTTTTATCTTTAATGCTTTCTTTTTCATAAATAATATTTTTATCAACATATGCTATATTCCCTGTCATCCAAAAATTCATGCTTGAATTTTGGTAAAATGGCTTTCCTCCTAATAGTGGGATTAATTCGCTAAGAGCATCTAAATGATGCATTTCGACTAATGCTATACACATCAATGTTTTTGATATAACTTCATTGTTGATAGTTTTACTGTGATATATATATTGAGTAATTGCCTGTATTTCACTATCGGCACTACTTGCAAAAGCATTTAATAATAAATTTGCATATTCTAGATTTTGCCTTTCAACTTTTATTGGTGGAAAAGGAATATTTGATTGACAGGGCAAAGATTCTAAAAACGCATCAATTTTCTCTTCAATATCTTCACATTTCTTCATAATTAATAATGCCCCCCTCTTAATGTGGTAATTCGCTTAATAACCAAGGTTTTCTCATATAAAAGTTATATGCACTTATAAATATGATTTAGCCTCTTATATTATTAATATGTATCCCTACAATTTTTTGTGAGAGCCGATTTACATAATGCCTTGTTTATGCATTGTGAAGAACTCATCTATTGCAAAAAAACATAGTTAAAATAAATTAATAATCTCTGCAAAAAAAAGAAGGAAATTTACATTTAATATCGAATAATACAATATATAGAAATGAAGTTAAATATTATGAAAATAATGTAGAATTTTGTAGATTAAATGGCTTTTTACTTTAATAATTAAATATGAGCAGAGAGGATACACACATATGTTGAAGCTTCAGTGGATACAAATTTTCTTAAGACTTATTCCTGAAATGTTACTAATTCTTTGGGGTATACATGTGATAGCTGGAAAGCGAATTAATGTGAAGGTTTATATTTTTTTAAGTATAATAATGGGGCTGGTAGTTTTTTTTGTAAGAATGCTTCCTATATACTATGGAGTTCATACATTTATTATTGCAATTTTGACTATATGTGCCATGGCTATTATTGACATACCAATTATAAAAGCAATATATGGTACTATTCTAATGACCCTGATACTTTTCCTAAGTGAGTCAATAAATTTTGAAATATTAAATGTATTAAATATAAATATAAAACTTATTACCAATCCTATTAGAAAATCAGTGCTTACCTGTCCATCACTAATTATTATGTTGTTATCTATCATGGCAATCCGTTATTTTTTAATAAAGAAAAAAGGATTTAAAAGTTGTGCCAAGTAAAAGATTTATTATTACTATCTTAAGGAAAAGTCAGGTTAGTTTTGGAGGAGTGCACCCTTCTTTGAAGAGTTGTTATATTATAAAATTATAAGAAAGGTAATAAAAATATGTTACAACTTAATTGGATAGAAATTTTTTTAAGAAATATTCCTGAAATGCTATTAATAGTTTGGGGGATACATATATTAGCTAGAAAGTCAATTAATATGAAAGTTTATTTAATTTCAAGTATAATAATGGCGCTAGTAAATTTTTTCGTAAGAATGCTTCCTATATATTTTGGAGTACATACGTTAATTATTGTTATATTGACCATATGTATCATAGCTATTAGTGGTATACCAACAGGAAAGGCAATATATGGTACTCTGCTTATGTTTTTAATTCTTTCTTTAAGTGAGTTCATAAATGTGGCAATACTAAATTTATTAAATATTAATATAAATAGTGAATTTACAAACCCTATTATAAAATCTGTACTTGGTATTCCATCATTAATTATTATGTCCTTATTTGTTTTAACAATACGTTATTATATAAAAGGAAAGAAGGATTAAATAATGTTTTCTACTGAAAGAGTTGCAGCTAATATAGGAAGAAAGGCTAAATTAGTTTTGAATGTTGATGATGATAAAGAACAAATTATTATATATGGTGCTATAAATCTGCTTCAGACTATATTTGCTGTTTTATGGGTAATTGTTATTGGAATACTGTTAGGTGTACTTAATGAGGCTTTAATATTTTCTGTTTCAGTTGCAATTTTAAGAAAATATTCCGGAGGGGTACATGCTTCTTCGCCAAGTCGTTGTATTATTATTGGAACGGTTTTTGCAGCAATAGCAGGTATCACTATTGATAAATTATTTTGTAAGCTGGCTACATCAACTGTAACTGTAATAAGTATATTTTGCATAATAGCTGCTTTAATAATAGTATTTCAAAATGCACCAGTAGACAGCATTAAGAAGCCTATTACTAATATAGAAATGAAAAAGAGATTTAAACGAAATTCCTATGCTGTTATATGTATTTTTTCTTTATTGATATTGACACTTTTTGCAATTAATAAAACATATCCTGAGTTGTATTATATTAAAATTATTGAAAGTATTAGTTTTGGGATGTTATGGCAATCCATTACATTGACAAAAACAGGGACGCTAGCAATAAATAAAGTTGATTTTACTATAAAAAATATAATTGAAAGGGGGTGATGTGGTGAGAGGTAGAATTGTAAGGTTGATTGCTACATTTGTTGATTCGATATGCACAAAAATGGCTTTTTCAGTTTCAGCTTCAGCATGTACATGGTCCGCATATCAACCAGAAGAACCTAAGTGTCTGAGGAAATAAGTTGTAAAAATTTTATTAGTAAACATTCCTAAAGGTAAAAATTACTGATTAATCTAATTAGTAATTTTTACTTTTTAACAAAGTTCTTGTTTTTTATGGAGGTAGGTTCACTTATGAAGCATACTATAAATGAAAGTGAAAACAATATATTTATGATGTTATCTATTATGAAGATTGGAATAATAATATTCATTAGCATAATTATATATATTAATATACCTGATTATTGGCCAATATCAGAAATAAAAAATAATAACCAATTTAATTTATACAATGTAGCATTTTTTTTGTGCATTATGGCATTAATCTATGTGACTTGGATTCTAATTAACTTAAAATTAGAATTATCAGTGAATGTATTTAAGATTTCATGGTTAATTGAAAACATTTTTTTTATATTAATTATCTCGTTACCCATATATTTATTTGGTGCTTATGAAAACATTTATAAGTATTTGTTTCTACTACTAATTATATCTTCAGTTATTGAATATGGATTACGATATGGAATTATTACTTCGCTCTTTTCTTCTATATTTATTCTCGGTGCAGATTTGTTATATGCTCCAGAAATTAATGGCATTAATAACTATTTTCAAAAAGATTTAATAATGATGTGCATTTTTATTTTTGTTGCATGGGTTCTTGGATATTATGTGGAACTTGAGAATGAAAACAAAAGGAAAAAGGACAATCAGCTTAAAATATTAAGTACTGAATTAGAGGAAAAGAATTCAGAAAGAAGTATTATTGAGGAATCATTATTGAAAAACAAAGTATGTTATGATATATTGTTTGAAAATTCACAAAATGCTATTATTATCCATATTGAGGGCAAGATTTTATATGCAAATAAGAGTGCTGCCAGATTGTTGGGATATGAAAACCCACTAAAATTAAATGATGAATCAATTTATAATTATTGTTCACAAAATAATATAACGGCTACAAAAAAAATGTATTTAAACATAGTTAACAAAAAGCTTTCTAAGATTACATATGAAGGAAGCATATTAAATTATAAGGGTGACTCCATTGCAGTTCGAAACACATCTTCTTTTTATATATATGAGGGAAGAGCTTCAGTGCTGACTTTTTTACTTGATATAACATCAGAAAGACAAATAGAAATATTAAAACATGATGTAGAAAAAAATTTAAGATTACTCAATAAATCTAGAGAGTTTAATATCCTTATTACAGAGTTTTTTACTAATATATCACATGAATTTAAAACACCGGTTAATGTTATTTCCGTTGCTATTCAAACTATGGATGTATATTTTGAAAATTTCAATGTTGATAATATAGATAAATGCAAATCATATTTAAAAATAATGAAGCAAAATTGTTTCAGGATGACTAGATTGATAAATAATCTTATGGATATAACTAAAGTGGATTCTGGAATTATAAAAATAAATAAAAGAAATGATAATGTAGTAAGTGTTATTGAAGATATTACTCAATCAGTAGCAGCTTATGTAAAAAGTAAAAACATAGAGCTTATATTTGATACAAATGTAGAGGAAAAAATCATGGCTATTGACCATGATAAGTTAGAGCGGGTAATATTGAATCTGCTGTCTAATGCTTTTAAGTATACCAATTCCAATGGGCATATATACGTAAATTTAGAGGATAGAGGGGAAAATGTTATTATTACAGTAAAAGATGATGGTCAAGGTATTCCTAAAAATATGCTTAATATTATATTTGAACGTTTTGGACAAGCAAATCGTTCACTTTCAAGACAATGTGAAGGAACCGGCATAGGACTATATCTTGTTAAATCCTTTATTGAAATACAAGGTGGCAAAATAAGTGTTATTAGTGAAGAAGGAAAAGGTAGTGAATTTACAATAGTATTGCCAGCAAAGCTGGTCAATGATGAAGATTTTGAAGATAAATCTCTTTATGAAAGTAATGTGGAGAGAATAAATATAGAATTCTCTGATGTATATTCGATATCAATTTAATGTAAATATATAAGTAATTAATATGAAGCTAAATAATATAAAATAATTTCATAATCCAGAGTTCAGGCTGTTGTCATTTTGATATCATCAATAGACTTTATAAAACATAATAAATGAATCACCTTAAGAATGTGTAAATGGAGGTACTTTCTACGCTCCATTAAGCATTCTTTTTTGGTCGATACATTCTAAGTGTTAGATTATATATACTTTCAGGTGATGAAAGTCAATTAGATTCTTTGCCTTTCCAATAACATTGACATTTCTAAATGTTATTAATATTATATAGATAAAATTCAACTAAAGTAAAATAGATATTTAATTGAGGGGGTTTAAAACATGATTAATTCCAGTGAAATAAAGAAAATTTTATTCGATTTAGGGGCAGACCTTTGCGGGATTGCTCCTGTTGAAAGATTTAATAATGCTCCAGAGGGATTTAATCCAAAGGATATTTTCTCTAATTGCAAATCCGTGGTAGCTTTTGCTAAAGGAGTGCCATCAGCAAGTATGCTTAGTGGTAACTGGACTGTATACACACATGTAACAGCTTCTGTTTTCCTGGAGCTGGACAGGATTTGCCTTAATGCCTGCTGTCAATTGAACAAACTAGGCGTTGGTGCAGTTATGATACCATCAGATGATCCCTATGAATATTGGGATGAAGAGAAAAAACAGGGAAAAGGCATTTTATCCTTAAAACATGCTGGAGAATTAGCTGGTATTGGAGTTATAGGTAAAAATACTCTTCTTGTAAATAAAGAATTAGGAAATATGATGAATTTAGGAGCTTTACTTATAGATGCAGAGGTGGAGTATGATCCAATGATAACAGAAAGCTATTGCCATGAAAAATGCAGAGCATGCATTAATAATTGTCCTATGAAGGCACTTGATGGAATAACAGCAGACCAGAAGTTATGTAGAAGTCATGTATTTACTCAATCCAGCAAAGGATTTTGGTTATACAATTGTAATAAATGCAGGACTTTATGCCAAAATGCCTTAGGAACTTCAAAGTGAAAAATATAATTCAAATTGGATAGGAGATGTTAATAATGGCAAACGTTGAAACCAAAGGCAAAATAAAAATCTCAGAGAATGGCCCATATATAGTTAGTGGAAACATTCCATTATCAGAAAAAATAATCATTCAGAAGGGTCATATTAATGAATTTAAGTCAGGACGTGAATTTACTCAAGAAGGGGAATATTATCTTTGTCGCTGCGGAAAATCAAAAAATGCACCTTTCTGTGACGGAACTCATGAAAAAATCAAATTTGATGGAACTGAAGTTGCATCAAAAGAAAAGTATGCTGACAGGGCTAACAAAATTGTGGGTCCTGAGCTTGACCTTATGGATGATGATAGATGTGCTTTCGTTCGTTTCTGTCACAGAGAGGAAGGGAATGTATGGGAGCTGACAAGTGGCTCCGATAATTCAGTAAACAGAAAAGAGGCAATAATAGCAGCAGGTGCATGCCCTGCAGGCAGACTTGTTGCAATGGACAAAACAGGAAAGGTTATAGAGTCTGAATTCCTGCCGGCTATTGAAATACTGCAGGATCCTGCAAAGGGTGTTAGTGGACCTATTGCTGTTAAGGGAAATATTCTTATAGAATCTTCAGATGGTCAGATGTATGAAATACGCAATAGGGTAGCCCTTTGTCGTTGTGGTAAGTCCAGAAACAAACCTTTCTGTGATGCTACCCATCTTTCAGTAAATTTTAAGGATAAATAGAAAAGTCAAGTCAGGCATTCTGATTAATTGGTGTGCCTTCTTTTGTATATTCCATATCCTCCATTAACAGGGTCTTTGAAAATTGGAAGTCTAGGCGGGAAAAAAGTAAATAATGAAAACACAATTATAAGAATTACAATAATAAGCATGGATAAAGAAGTTAAGAAACTTGGTAATTGAATCATTGTTAATAACCTGAAGCTAATCTTCTGCCCAAAGTATATGGATAATACAAAGATAGAAATATCGGCTATGAGGAAGTTTCGTCCCAATATTCCTGTATATGAATAAAATAGTATGACAATTACAATGGGAATTATAAGTAAGCATGCAGCTTTTGATATAATAAAATTATTTGTTATATTTGAAAGGGGTACATATTCCAATATGGAGTATATTAATGCAGGCCAGAAAGCAATTTTTAGATGCTCCCAAGTACTTTCATTTATGGCTGAGATAAGTGCAAGCGGTTTATATTCATTTGACCAGTCATAAACAAAATGTAGTATTGAGCCAATTATGAAATAAAAAATACTCCAAATAATTCCCATAGAAAAACTTTATGTGCCATATTATCCACTTCCTATATTGTAAATATATACTAAATATATATTTAGTAAAGATAGTGCTTATTCCATTTAATATTTAACTATTTTTCAGAAGAATTACAAAAAAATCCTTATATAAAAAAATTGTAATTTATTAAAGGAAAAGAAGAATTGTTGGAGAATATATACATTGTTTAGAATATCGTAGTTGGATAGAATAATTCAACTGGGGAGGGCATCAATGGCTATTTTACTTGGCTCATATCTAATGTGCAGCTGCATATATGTTTTTATGGGTATTTCAACTCTTTTGAAGGATTCAAATAGCAGGGTAAACAAAATTTTTTTTATAATATGCATGAACTTATCTTTTTGGGCCTTAATGTCTGCATTGATGACAGCCTCAATGGATGCTGCGACTGCAACATTATACAGGAAAATATCTACCTTTTCTTGGGCAACTGTTTACTGTGAATTTCTATATTATGTTATTTTTTTAACAAAAAAAGAAAGTTATTTAAAAAAACCATGGCAACATTTGCTTGTATTTTTACCCGCAGTGGTTTCAATTTATCTATACTTTTTTCAACCTGTAACTGCTGATGATATTGTTAGAATATCCTATGGATGGGTATTCATAAATCCAAAAAACAGAGGACTAGTGTGGAATAATTTTTTCAATATATACTATGTATCATATGTGGTATTGGCAATCTTGATCCTTTGGGATTGGGGAAGAAACACAAATTTGAAAAGAGAAAAAAAACAATCCCAAATCATTACTTATTCAATGATAGCAACGGTAATAATTGGATCCGTTACTGATATTCTTTTACCGAGATTGGGAATTCCACTAGTTCCATCACTTGCTATAGATTTCATTGTTATTGCAATTGCGAGCATGTGGTATTCCATGATTAAATATAAATTAATGAGTCTTACTACTGAAAGTGTTGTCTTAGATGTTTTTAAAATAATGAATGAAGGATTGATTATTTTAAACCAAGATGAGCTTATTCAAAGCGTAAATAAAGGTGCACAAGTTTTACTGGGTTATGATGAGAAAGAACTTAAAGGACAACCTGTTAGTGTAGCACTATTTAAAAAAGAGGATATTTTTAAAATAAATGAATGTAGTGGTTTGGAGCTAGAAATGGTATCAAAAGATAATGTTAAGTTTCCAGTTTTAGTTTATTCATCTATTCTTAAAGATTACTTCGGAGATAAATTGGGAACTGTAATCACCTTCCAAAATATTTTTGAAATTAAGCAGATACAGAATAAACTAAAAAATGCTTATGATACACTTGAACAAAGAGTTGAAGAGCGAACTTATGAATTAAGTGAAGTAAATGAACAATTAGAAAATGAAATACAGGTAAGAATAGCAAAGGAGGAAGAAATTAAAAAATTAGCTTATAATGATCAATTAACTGGGCTTCCTAATCGAAGATTTTTTAACGACAGGCTTAACCAAACCATACTTCAAGCGAAAATAAATGAAAAATCTTTTGCGATTCTATTCCTTGATTTAGATGGCTTTAAAATGATAAATGATACAATGGGACATGCTCATGGAGATGAACTTCTTAAAATGGTTACTTGGAGATTAACAAATACATTGGGGAAAAGTGACTTTCTTTCCAGGGTTGGAGGAGATGAATTTCTAATACTTCTTGATAATTCAACCAGTGGAGAATATGTTGAAAATATTTGTGAGAAAATTATCAATGCTATTAAAAAGCCCTTCGAATTTTCAAAAAATGAATTTTATATAACAACCAGCATAGGTGTTTCAATTTACCCGGAAGATGGTGAAGATGTAGAAACCTTAGTTAAAAATGCAGATATCGCCATGTATAAAGCTAAAGAAAATGGAAAAGGGATATTTGAACTATGTAACCCACAAATTAAAAGCAATCTTGATGAAGTAATGAAGCTTACAAATGACCTATATCGTGCATTGGAATTTGACGAATTAGAAGTATTTTATCAACCTCAAGTGGATATTAGATCAGGCAAAATTGTTGGCTTGGAAGCTTTGCTAAGGTGGAATCATCCGGAGCTAGGATTAATAGGACCCAATGATTTTATTCCTATTGCTGAAAAGACAGGCTTAATAGTAATAATAGGAGAATGGGTGTTGCGCACTGCATGTATGCAAAATAAGGCTTGGCAAGACTCAGGTTTCCCTAAACTAACTATAGCAGTGAATATTTCAGTTAATCAAATTCAAAGTCATAAAATAATTAAGCAGGTTTCACAAATTTTGTTAGAAACAGGTTTAAATCCAAAGAATTTGGAATTAGAAATTACCGAAAACATATTTATAAAAGACATAAAAGAAATTATTAATATTTTAGAAGAACTAAAAAACCTGGATGTAAGGATTGCACTAGATGACTTTGGCATTGAATATTCATCATTAAGCTATTTGAAACAATTACCTGTTCACCGAATAAAAATAGCAAAGCCTTTTATAGATGGAATTGATGAAAACGTTATTGATGAATCAATTGTTTCTGCCATTATTATTTTAGGCAAAAAGTTAGGCTTAAGCACAATAGCAGAAGGTGTGGAAACAGCCAAACAGCTTCAATTCTTAAAAACACATATGTGTGATGAAGTACAAGGCTTTTATTACTTTAAGCCAATGCCTGCCAGAGAAATAGAAAATCTTTTTCTAAGTAATAATATGGTGTGTACGTAATAAGTTAGGTTATTTGACTATTGACAAATAGAATTCTTTTTGGTATCATTAATGCATCTCTTTGCACTGCATATAAATCTACAGTACAAACTGAGCAGGCGATGGACTTGTGTGAAAGTTCATGGGGCTGGGCCTTAATTGGCAGCAGGATGATTATATACCTGTGGGACAGTAAAATGTTCTACGGGTTTTTTTATACACTTCTTTAAGAACATTTCTAAGGATTGCAATGCCATAGAGCTATCTTAAATATGCTTAAAACAAGCAAAAAAGGAGGTAACTACTTATGACAGAACAACAAATCAAAGAAATACAAGGACTTACTACTTTGCAAGCAAGAAAGCTTCAAGACCAATTTGGTAAAAATGAGCTGGTAGCTGAAAATAAGGAAAGCTTTTTTCACAAAATTTTTCATGTCATTAGTGAACCAATGTTTGTGTTATTAATCGTTGCAGCGGTAATCTATTTTATACTTGGGGAGCCCAAGGATGGTTCTATAATGCTTGTTTTTGTTGTTGGAATTATTAGTATTGAGGTAATTCAAGAATGGAAAACTGACAAAACTTTAAAAGCATTAAAGGATTTATCATCTCCTCAAATTACGGTACTTCGTGATAGAACTGAAAAAGTAATTAACAGTTCGGATTTAGTACCTGGTGACATCATGTATATTACGGAAGGTGTTAAAGTGCCTGCTGATGGTGTGGTTCTAAAAGCTAGCACCCTTTGTATTGATGAATCATCTCTTACTGGAGAGGCAGAGGGCGTGTGGAAGGTTACTACCCAGTACTCTGATTCAAAAAGTACTGATTACTGGCGTCAGGATTATTGCTACGCTGGTACTCTTGTTACACAAGGTACAGGTACTATATTAGTAGACAAAATTGGCTCAGCAACTGAATATGGTAAAATTGGCAAAAATGTTGTGTCTGCTCCTGATAGTCCAACACTACTTCAAAAGCAAACTGGGCGATTGGTAAAATTGTGCGCTGGAATTGCTGCTGTGTTATTTGTACTTGTTGGTATTGTTACATATTTTAACATTCCAGATCATGTTTTTGAGGACAGAATTGTTGAAAGTATTTTGTCAGGGATAACCCTTGCAATGGCAATGATACCGGAGGAATTTCCTGTTATTCTAACAGTATTTTTATCAATGGGTGCTTGGAGATTAGCTAAAAAGAGATCCTTGGTGAGAAAATTGCCATCAGTAGAAACATTAGGGGCTGTTTCTGTTCTTTGTGTAGATAAAACAGGAACAATAACTTTGAACAGAATGGCAGTTAGAAATACTTGGAGTGAAACTTGTGACATAAAAAGATTTAATCAGATAATGGGAATGGCCTGTAAATCCGATGCCTATGACCCAATGGAAAAGGCCATGATTTCCTACTGTGGAGCACAAGGTATTACAAGAGATGTTCTATTTGGTGGAGAACTTGTAAAAGAATATGCCTTCACTAACGAAATGAAAATGATGGGGCATGTTTGGAAAAATTGCAGCGAAATTGTAGTTGCTGCAAAAGGTTCCCCTGAACGTATTTTAAAAATATGCAGCCTTTCAAACGATGAACGAAAAATGGCAGAAAAAAAGATAATGGAAATGTCAAAGCAGGGGCTTCGTGTTATAGCAATTGGGCAGATGCTATTGCAAAGTGAAGGTGATATACCTAACACATTAGAGGAATGTAATCTTCAGCTTTGTGGAGTGGTTGGTCTTGCTGATCCTCCTAGAGAATCAGTAAAGGAAGATATCAAAATATGCACTAAAGCTGGAGTTCGCGTTGTTATGATAACTGGTGATAACGGAATTACTGCAAGCTCTATTGCAAAGCAAGTTAATATACCAAATAATGATAAAATTATAACTGGTGATGAACTCAATGAAATGAGTGATGAAGAACTGAGAGAAAGAGTTAAAGATGTTAGCATTTTCTCTAGAGTTGTACCAGAACATAAAATGAGAATAGTAAAGGCATTTAAGGAAAATGGTGAAGTAGTTGCCATGACTGGAGACGGTGTTAATGATGCTCCTGCACTCAAATATGCTGATATTGGTATTGCTATGGGAAAACGCGGTTCTGAGGTTTCAAGGGAGGCTGCGGATTTAATTTTACTTGACGATAATTTTTCTACCATTGTGGATACAATAAAAGATGGCAGAAGAATTTACGATAACATAAGAAAAGCAGTAGGGTACGTATTTACTATTCATATTCCAATTGCATTTGCATCACTGTTTGCACCAATATTTGGAATAAGTCCTGCAAGCCTTTTATTATTTCCTTTGCATGTTGTTCTGCTTGAGCTTGTAATTGATCCAACCTGCTCTATTGTTTTGGAACGTCAGCCAGCAGAACAAGATATTATGGAACGAGCACCCCGTGATCCCAATGAAAAAATGCTAACAGCAAAAATTCTTCTAAAAAGTGTGACACAAGGGTTTATGATATTCGGTGCATCCTTTGGAACATATTTAATATTTTTAAATAGGCATCCAGAAGATGCTTCAATTGCAAGGGCTATGGGGCTCTCAATTATATTGTTGGCCAATATATTATTAGTTCAAGTTAATAGTTCAGATTCTGGGTTTGCAATCAGTTCATTTATTAAATGTTTAAAAGATAAGGTAATGTGGGCAGTTAATTTAGGCACAATAGTTGGATTACTATTAATTTTGTATACACCTATATGTGGATTTTTGAAGCTTGCACCTTTATCTTTAAATCAGTTTATTTTGGCAGTATCAATAGCCTCAGCCTCAGTAATATGGTATGAACTTATAAAAGTAATAAAATATTTCAATAAAAATAATAGAAAGAAAGAGGTATAAAAATATGGGTTTTTTATCAAGATCATCAAGTGGAAAACATTATAAAAATGGGCATCAAGGAAGTAATCACTATCAAAAGAAGGGTCTTTTAGGTAATTTGTTTGATATCATTGCTTCAAGAAGTCACTCTCACGGTTACTACAATAACTATGGAAATCAAAACAACAATGCACCTGTGTATAATCAACCTACTGCAAATCAAAATATGAAGCTTTGCAGTAGGTGTAATTCTCAAATTCCAGCAGGTTCAAAATTTTGTTTACAATGCGGTGAAAAGGTTAGTGATGCATTATTCTGTTTGAACTGTGGCGAGAAATTACCTCCAAATGCAAAATTTTGTCTTAAATGTGGCAATAAGATAGGCTAAGGCCTTATGTGGTTATGCAAAAAAGTTAAATATGCTGGTAAACAGCTTGGCAGATACACCATTGAAACAGCTATTGGTGAAGGCAGATATGGGTTATGTTTTCTTGCAAGGTCTGATACAGGACAAAAGGTTGTTATAAAGAAATTCAAACCAAGTATTTTTAAAAAAAATTCAGATAAAAATGTGTATGAGGCAGTAATACTATCAAGGTTTAAGGATAAAAGAATCCCAGAGTTATTAGGTGTGATAAATGAAAAAGGCTTTTATGGATTTGTTCTGGAATTTAAGAATGGAAGCACTGTTAAAGACATGCTTTTTAAACATAAACATAAGTTCTCACATGAAGAATTTTTCAACATAGGAATTAAGTTGATTAGGATTATAAAATGTCTTCATGAAAATGGGGTTGTTCACAGGGATATTAGAATACCTAATATTTTGATAGATAATGATGAGGTATATCTTATTGATTTTGGATTAGCGAGATGGGCAGATAACAATCAATATCATTATAATATAGACTTTTCTTATTTAGGTGATTTTTTACTTTATCTACTTTACTCCTCATTCCCAATAGAAAAAAAACATAAAAAATTACCATGGTATAAAGAGTTGTTGCTGACATCTGAACAAAAATTATTTTTAAAAAAACTGCTAGGTATCGGATTAGTGTATGAAAATATAAATGACATTGAGGAAGATTTTGCCGAATTTTTTAAATCTTGAAATAATTATATGGAGCTGTTTGGTAAAAAATAGCTCCATCATGATTAATTGACTATTAGAATTGAAATTTATGAACAGATATACAGCTATTAACAGAAATGTAACATATATTTAATTGCTTTATATGAAGTATTAGTATATGATGTATATACAGCCAAATAAAATATAGAGGAAGTGATTTTTTGGAATTAACATTTGAAGATATTAATGAATGCCTTGAGCTCATAGAGTAATATCTGTAATGTGACCAATGGGAGTTGTAAGTCTCCATATAAAACACAGAACACAGATAGCAGTGGAAGCCACCTGTTTTTATGTTTATAGAAAATTTGATATCAAGTGTATAATACTATTTTTAGTTTATGCAGAATTAATATTAATTATTGGGAACGTTGGATAGATATAGCATTTATAAATCTAAGCAAAGATGCAATAAGACAATTCATTAGTAATAGAATAAATGATTTAAAAAGATTACTTCTACGTAGTCTTTTTTTTTATTTTCCAATAATTATGTGTTTATTAAAAATGTAGCTACTGTATAAATTTACAGCAAAATATACAATACTATAAATAGTTTCAATAGAACTAAATTGGTTAAGAGGAGCGTTGATTATGGTAGAACCTTATTTAAATTTTTGCAAAAATGCCAATGAAGCAATTGAATTTTATGAAAAAGTGTTTAATGGACAAAATAAGATGATAATGCATTATAAGAATGCACCTCCTAATCCTCATTTTCCGATTAACGATGAAATGAAGGAACTTGTTCTGCATGCAGAAATGTATATTGATGGAATAAAATTTAATTTCAGCGATACTCAAGATGAAGTTATTCCAGGCAACATGATTTCCCTGGCAATTAAATTCAAAACTTCACAGGAGGTTATTGACACATTTAATAAGTTAAAAGAATGCGGAGAAGTTCTCATGGATGTAGGCCCACAATTTTTTAGTCCAATGTATGGCTGGGTAAAGGATAAGTTTGGTGTGGGGTGGCAACTTATCTGCATGTGATTAAAAGCGGCATCCATAAGGTGCCGCTTTATGTCCTATTTTAACGGAATTACAACATTTGCAGTCATTCCGGATTTTAATTTTCCATTATTATCGTTTATTGCAACCTTTATCTTTGTTGCTGTGTTTCCATTGTCTGTGGTGGATTGTTTGTCTTTAGGTGTATATTCAGTTTTTAAAGCAATATAACTCACTTTTCCAGTTTGAGTGACCGTAGATGCAGTTACAGTCAATGGCTGATTGTAATATATTTTATCCAGGTACTTTTCAGGTATATAGCAGAGCACGTATACGTCATTTGAAACAGCTACATCAGCTATATTACTGCCTATATTAACGATATCGCCCAGTTCAAAGTTTTTACTTATAATGATTCCGTCTGCGAGAGCTACAATATTATAATTATTCAAGGTATTCTGAGCTTGATTTAATTGGGCAACAGATTGGTCTAGATCAGCTTGTGCAGTGGCTATGGTCTGTTTGGTAGATCCGTTTTGAAGCAGAGCTAATTGCTGCTCTGAATTCGGTAGTTGATACTTCGCTATAGAAAGCTGGCTTGTGGCAGTATCAAGTTTATATTTTGCAGCATCCAATTCATTCTTTGAAACAATTTCACTTTTGTATAATACTAACGTGTTATTGTATTGAGTATTTGCATAATCATATGTTTTTTGTGCAGCGTTTAATGCTTCTTGGGCAATTACAACATTATTTTTTGCCTGAACTAGTTGCTCTGGCCTTGTACCAGCCTGTATTTCCTCAAGCTTCGCTTTTTTCATATTTACTGCTGCCTGTAATTGATCTACGGTATATTTCTGATTAGCACTATCAATTACTGCAATAATTTCACCTTTTTTAACTGACTCACCCTGTTGTTTATTCATTTGCAATATTTTTCCAGATACAGTACTGTTGGATGATATAATGTTGTTTTGAATATCTCCTTTTAAGGTTAAAGTATTTGAATTCAAAGAGCAGCCTGTAGTAGCAAGGGAAATAAATAAAATACATGCAAAAATTTTTTTCATAATGTCACCTCTCAATTAAACTATATTTTTCGATGCTTTTTAAGGGCTAATACATTTGCTAGGGCAAAAACTATACAGGTTAAAGTTAAAATAAGTATATCAAACCAGATATCTGATAAGCCTTTCCCACGTATCATTATATTTCTAAGCGCATCAGCTACATACCACAAGGGGGTAACACGTCCAATAGCCTGAAGCCAGGGACTCATTGTGCTCAGATCGAATAACCCAGAAAAAAATACTTGAGGCACTACTACTATAGGAATAAATTGAATCATCTGCAGCTCATTGTCTGCATAGGCAGAAATAAATGTGCCTATGGAGAGAGCAGCCATAGCAGTAAGTATAGTAATAAGAAGCACTAGTGCAAAGGAACCCACCATCATTATATGAAGCACATTAATTGAAAACCAAGCTATAATGCATGACTGAATTATAGTGAAAACTCCGAAGCCAAGAAGATATCCAACTACAATTTCCCATCTGTGTATAGGGGTAGCAAGTAGTCTTTCCAGTGTTCCAGAAGTGCGTTCACCAAGGAATGATACTCCTGCTATTAAAAATACAAAAAAGAATATAAAAAATCCAATTAGAATAGGGCCGAAATTATCAAAGGAAGCCATATCCTCGTAACCGTATAAATAAGTTATATCTATATTAGAGCCTTGGATTGATTTAGAAGCAGTACTCTGTACAAGCATTATTACGGTTTTGCTTTTGGATGGATCACTACCTTCCAGTTTAACTTTAGGGACCCCGCTTTCAAAATTTATTACTGCATCAATCTGGTTTGAACTAAGGGCCTCATAAGCGTTGCTTTCATCATATCTTGTGACCATTGCATCATTACTTTCAAGGCTTGAAACAAAGCTCAGGGGTGCATTTATTATGCCTATTTTTGGATGATATGTTGTACCATTAAAAATAAATGACATTAAAGTCAATACCAATATTGGTGCAAAAATCATAAGACCTATTGTACGTTTATCATGTTTTAGCTGAAGTAAAATTCTAATCATAACTGATCTTGCCCTCATATTTATGCACCTCCATAGTGAAGGAACGCACCCTCAATTGTACTTGAAGATGTGGCGTGTTTAAGTTCATCTGGAGAACCTACAGCTATTAATTTACCTTCCCGAATCATACCAAGGTTATCACATTTTTCAGCCTCATCCATTACATGAGTAGTGACCACAATAGTAGTACCATTGCTGTTTAATTTATAAAGTTCAGCCCATATAGACTTACGAAGTACCGGATCAATACCCACAGTGGGTTCATCTAATAATAAGACAGGAGGCTCATGTATAAGTGAAATCGCAAGAGATAAACGACGTTTCATGCCTCCGGAATATTGTTTTACCTGTTTATTTAAATGTTCTGATAGATTTACAAGCTCCATAACTTCATTAATTCTTTGCTTTTGTTTTGATTTTGAAAGACTGTACATAGAAGCAAAAAATTGGAGATTTTCTTTTGCGGTAAGCTCTCCATATAAGGCATCTGATTGAGCCATATATCCAATTTTATTCATCATTGAAAGCTTGGGCATTTTTTCATTCAGTAAATATATTTCTCCGCTGGTAGGACTGTCAACACCAGCAATCATTTTTACTAAAGTTGTTTTTCCGGATCCTGATGGGCCAAGAAGTCCTAAAATTTGAAAATGAGGAATAATTAGATTAATATCAAAGAGTACCTGCTTTTTCCCGAAAGATTTATTAACATTTTTAATATTAATGCAGGCAGGGCTTTGACTAGTTTTATCAATTTTATTTTGCATAGAATTAACTCCCTTCTAAAAAGAAAAGTGTATATTGTCTCTGTTTTCATTATAGTCTCAGGATTGTGAATACTCAATGAACAAAACATTAAAAACCGTCTATTATTATTATGTGAAATTAATTATTAAAAATACCTTTTGTTAATCCTTGATGGAGCTTAATCCAGAGGCTTTGAAGGGCCCTAAGAAAAACATTTTTGACAAAATTAATGTCATTTCTTGCGGTGACTTTTTCAACCCACTTTCAAGCCAATATTGAATTATTCCCAAATGGGCAGAAAGTACATATGAAATAAAAAATTCTTCAGGTACCAGCATGTTCTCTCTATTAAATGTTTTAATCAGTTTTTTATTAAATATATTTTCTTTTATCAGATCTTTAATTTTAATTTGAAATTTTGGATCACCATTTGAACCTAAAATAGCCTTCATAAATGTAGAGTTTTCTTTAATGTATTCAAAAATTTTTATCATATAGGGCATAGGTTTTGTTATAGTTCCTATTATATCTGGAGGGTCTACCGATACCTCATAACTGAAATCTTTAACATACTGATTTAGTTCCTGTATTACCTCATTTTCAATTTTTTCTAATAAGTCATATTTGTCTAAATAATGCAAATAAAAAGTTCCTCTATTAATATCAGCTCTTGTAGTTATGTCTGTAACAGATATATTGTTAAATCCTTTTTCTTCAATAAGCTCTGATAAAGCTAGTCTTATCATTTTTTTTGTACGGATAGATCTCCTATCATCATTTACCTTTGACATTTTTCCATTTCTCCTTTTATCCTAAGAATCAGATGTGTTTGAAACACACCTGATTCAAGTTTCCACTTCATATATGGATTATACTATATATTATAATAAACATACAGATCATTAATCAACATGATGTTTATAAATGTTTAATATAATATTTATTCCTAAAAAATAATCAGAATTTATCTAAATTGTATGGGTACATTTGCCATTTTACACTGTTGGGAATATATTAATATAAAAGTAAATATTTATTATTGGACGGTGATACTTTTGAAAACAAAAAAAATAGTAATCATTGGATTATTCTCAGCATTATGCTTTGCAGGAACAGTGATACACGTACCTCTACCATTTTTAGGTGCTAGTAGTATGATACATTTAGGGACTGTAACCTTATATATTACAGCAGTGCTTATCGGACCTGAGGCTGGATGGGCTGGTGCCGTTGGCTGCGCTTTGTTCGATCTCATGCAAATGCCTGTTTATGCTGTACCAACTTTTATTATAAAAGGGCTTCAAGGCTATGCAGCAGGAAAAATATCTTTCATGAACAATAAACAAGGGAACAGTTTAATTCAAAATCTCATTGGCTTTTTAACAGGAGCAGTCATATCTCTAGCAGGATATTTTCTAGCAGATGGAATTATTTATGGAAATTGGGGGACGGCTTTAACAAGCACTATTGGTTCTTTATTAACTTCAGGTATAGGCATTTTTTTTGCTATAGTTATTGTTTCTGTTATAAAACCATTATTAAAAAAAGCCAATGTCTCACTATAATATGGGGTTGGTATTATGAGAAAACGTATTGCTTGTTTTCACGATTTATCCTCCTTTGGTGGTGCCGCTTTAATGAATATAATACCTGTAATGTATAGTTTCGGTATAGAGGTGTGCCCAATACCCACTTCCCTTTTTACAAGTCATGGGGCACTTAAAGGCTCTGAGAGCATGGATGTATCAGGCTTTATTAAAGAATACACTAAACAATACAAAGAACTTAAGCTTAATTTTGATGGAATATACTTAGGATTATTTACCTCTCTTGAACAAATGAAGGAGGCAGAAATTTTTTTAGATATTTTTTCTAAAAAAGAAACATTAATTTTATTGGACCCCATAATGGGAGATAACGGAAAAATGTACAGTTTTATACATGAAAAAAATATCGAGATTATGAAGGAGTTAATAGGCAAAGTTCAAATAATAACTCCAAATTTTACTGAAGCCTGTATAATTTTAGACAAAGTATATAAGGAGGAGCTGTCAAATAGTGAAGTAGAACAGCTTTTAGTCTCCTTGTCAGATTTAGGACCGAAATATGTTATAGTAACTTCTGTGCCAACAGGAAAAGATATATGCACCTATGTTTATGACAGGATGGAGAAAAAAATAGATGTGGTCAAGAGTGAAAGGAGGCCGGGTTCTTATCCAGGGACTGGAGATGCCTTTACTGCCACATTGATGGCAGAAATGTTAAATAGCAGCAGTGTCATTGACAGTGTTTCTAAAGCTGTTAGCTTTGTAGAGGAAGGAATTGATTTAATACTAAAAAAAGGGTATAACCCCCTGGAAGGGCTCCCTATTGCAGATTACTTGTATAAATCTTCTCTTAGTTGAATTGTGGATTAAATTGTCCTTGAGACTTCAGCTTAACTAAAATTTTATAAATATCCTTCTATTAAATTTTCCAAAATCTTAATATGAACTTTTTCATCAGAAATTATTTTTAATATTATTTTTTCTATATATATATCATGAATTGTTTCTAACAACATTTTGTAACCACTAATAGCATTTTTTTCACCATTGATATTGCTTTCCAATTTTTGTCTAACAATTGAATTATCATTTTTATCATCGTCGCTATCCTTCTCATAAATTATATTTTTATCTACATATGCTATGTTTCCTGCCATCCAAAAGTTCTTGCTTGAATTTTGGTAAAATGGCTTTCCCCCAAGTAGTGGAATTAATTCACTAAGGGCATCTAAATGATGCATTTCTACTAATGCTATACACATTAACACTTTTGATACAGCCTCATTACTGATAGTTTTACTGTGGTATATATATTGGGTAATTGCCTGCATTTCGCTATCGGCACTACTTGCAAAAGCATTTAATAATAAATTTGCATATTCTAAATTTTGTCTTTCAACTTTTATTGGTGGAAAAGGAACACTTGATTGGCAGGGCAAGGTTTCTAAAAATGCATCGATTTTTTCTTCAATATCTTCAAATTTCTTCATAATTTATAATACACTCCTTTTTATTATTGTTTGATATGGTAGCATGTTCAATTGCTTAATGCTCTAGCTTTTTCATATGAAAATAACCGCTTCTCATAAATTAATATGTTTTAGCACTAAAGTTTATTCATATATGTTCCTTAAACATCTGACCAATGCTCTATGTTATATAATATTTAAATGTAACAGCTTAATAAAAAGAGTAGCAATCTAAAAAAATTAGAATAAAATGTAGTAGGCATTTGAAAACAAAAACTAAATTTTAGATAATATAAGGAGGAGCATATTATGAGTCATAGGTTGCATTTTAGTAGAAGATGCGCTAGAAAAGTTGGTAAAATAATAGGGATAGACTGGCGAGAAATAGATTTTGAACAATTTTATATGGGAATAAATGTTGAATTAGAGCATGGAACAAGATTTGGAGATAAAACCAATGTTACTGACAACGATCCAGTAATCACAGGAAGGATTGCACTTGCACATTTATTAGAAATACAAGATTATTATACTAGATTAGAGATTATGGAGAAAAGTGCAGAGGAAGATAGTGAGGACTAGAAGCTTGTAATAAAGCGAGGGATGCAGAGATAACCCTTTGAAGAGTTAACCTAGTGCAGAATATTTGAAAAAATATATAGAGGGCGGCATTTGCTGCTCTCTTTTATTTTTGTGACATATTACATTGACACACATAGTAATATGTGTTAAATTGTAATTGTAAGTTGAGGTGAAATGAATGAACGAAAGCACAATAAGCAGCGATTTGATTCGTGGGAACATAGATACAATTATACTTTGTGTTCTTCTCGATGGAGATAATTATGGCTATGAAATTATAAAAACGATTTTCAAAAATAGTGAAGGTAGGTATGAATTAAAAGAACCTTCACTATACACCAGCCTAAAGAGACTTGAATCCCAAAAGCAAATTGAATCCTATTGGGGGAATGAAAGTCAGGGGGGAAGACGAAAGTATTACAGAGTTACTGAAATTGGAAAAGTAACCTATATAAAATCACTTTCAGCCTGGCAAACAGCTAAGGAATTAATAGACAGACTAATAGAAAGGAAGGTTTAGTATTTATGGATGTTTTAAGAAATCATGTGGAAAATATGTTCAGATCATATAAGGAAAACAAACAGATAAGAGAATTAAAGAATGAAATTTTAAGCAATCTTGAGGCAAAAGCAGCAGATTTGGCTGCAAACGGTATGGAGTACAACGATGCTGTAAACAAAGCAAAGGATAGTATAACCAGTATAGATCATCTTATTGATGTAAACATAAGAGTTTATATAAACAAATATAAACTTGAGTATCTTCAGATAGTTCTGCTTTATTCAATAATAGCGTGGATAGTAACAATACCTCTTAAGATTATAGGGGCAGGAATTTTAATAAATTTACTGTTTTTTATTTTAAGTTTTATTATTGGAATATTTTATTTTCAATTATGTAGAAAAGAGAAAGTCGAATATTTTAGTATTGAATCATTTTTAAATATACAGCGTGCTTATAAAATTAGGAAAATTGCGTGGATTTTATGGCTTTTATTTATTGTAAGTTCTATTCTTTTAACAACTGCAGTTCAGTTTGGAAGCAATATCTGGTTTTCAAGACCGGTTAATATTTCAGGACCATATCAGTTTGCAGTAATGGTATTAAGATATATGCTTCCCTTTATTTCAATCATATTTCCGCTGATTATTAACGCGGCTCCAAAATTAATTTTAAGGTATGAGGTGGCTTATGTTGATGAAAACCAGGAATAGATTAATAATATGTTTAGCAGTAATAGGAGTCATAGCCTGTTTAATAGTGCAAGGATATATTATTCCGCAAAACAACTATGAGAAGGCTCAGTATATAACGCAGCAGCAAAACCCTTCCACCCACGATTTGAACAGTATTTTAAAATACAAGAACAAATATATGGGAAATATAAGCAATCTATCAAATCTTTTTTATAATCTTCCTTTAAATAATTTAGGGATTTCATTTAGGCTGTTTCCTGATAAGCTCACTGCGGAAGTAAATTATAAGGAAGCGGTATGGAGAATTAATGAGAGCGATGAAAATAAGGTGAACAAAGCGTTGATTTACAATTCTACCGCTGCATTTGCGCTAATTGATAATCTTGAGGAGATAGACTACAATTTTACAGGGTCATCCTTCAAAGTAAAGCGAGCTGATGTAGAAAAATGGTACGGCAGCAATTTATCATGGTTATTAACGAAGGATACCTGGAAGAATAAGGTGCAGGATAAGCTTGAAAATTATGACTTTATAAAAACTTGTATGGGTGGGATGGAAATTAAGTAGCATCCAATTTGCTTTCATATAGAATAGTCCAGTTCTCTTATTACTGTAACAAATAGCACTAATACTCATATAATAATTAAGGATTCAAAAGTATATTTGTTGGAAGAAGGTGATATAGGGATGGATTTTGTTGATAAATTAAGTATTTTTGCGAAAAGTGCTGTGGATAAAACCAGCGACATGATTCAACTTAATGTTTTGAAAAATAAAATCAATTCTGAGGAGGATAAAATTTCTGTTTTAAAAGATAAGCTAGCTGAACACTACTTTGGAAAATTCAAAGGCGGGGAAGAACTTGATGAAGAAGCTGCTGAATTATGTGGTGAGATTAAAGATGGTCTGACCGCCATTGAGGGATTCGATTTTGAAATCGAGAGAATAAAGAATTCAAGCTATATAACCATTTGTCCATCTTGTGGTGAACCAATAGTTCAGGGAGTGAAATACTGTAGCGAATGTGGAGCGAAAATAGAATAAACTTGAGCCTGGGGATAGCAAATGCTGTCCTTTTTTCAATATAAATTCAAACTTAACTGAATATATTTCACTTTTTCAACAGGGGGATGAAACTATTAAGGCAAGAAAAGAGCAGATAACTATTATTTTTGCACAAGAAATCATAAATTAAGTCCTCTTAACACTTGGTTTGGAATTAATAAGTGTAAAGAGGACTTTAATTACCATGTCTTAATCATTATTTGAACAATAATTGATGTGAAGGCTACTGCGAACCAGCAGCAAAGTCCCAGGAAAATTGGCTTTAAGCCATTCATTATGAGCTTTTTAAGATTAGTATTCAACCCTATAGCTGCCATAGCCATTGTAATCATGAATTTTCCTGCTTCAACAAGAAAATGAGACAGCTGCACAGGGATGCCTGCAAAGGTATTGACTATTGATACAAAAACAAATCCAAGTACAAACCATGGGAAAATCTTTGAAAACTTGAATGTGGTGCCATTTTTTATACTTTTGCTATTTTTGGCTGTGTATAATGCCAGCACTAGTGTAATTGGTACAATCATCAATGTCCTTGTAAGCTTAACTATTGTTGCAAAAGCAAGTGCTGTATTGTTTCCCGCAGCGGCACTCCAGGACGCTCCTGCTGCAACTACAGAGGAAGTATCATTTATCGCCGTTCCCGCCCACATTCCAAAGCCTATATCACTCATTCCTAGTGTATGACCAAGTGCAGGAAAAATAAATACTGCTATAATATTAAAAAGAAAAATGGTAGATATTGCATGAGCCACATCTTCGTCTTCCGCTTGTATTACAGGTGCAACTGCAGCTATTGCAGAGCCGCCGCAAATCGATGTTCCTACACCTATTAATGTGGTCATTTTACCATGAAGCTTCAAGGCTTTGCCCACAAAAAAAGCTGTAATAAAGGAAGCAGAAATTGTAAATATTATTATATATAGTGATTGGCTGCCGACTTTAATTACATTAAATAAATTCATTTCAAAACCCAAAAGAATAATTGAATACTGCAGCAATTTCTTTGAAGTATATTTTATCACATTTTCAAATCCAATTGATTTTTTTGATAAAATCATACCAAAAATTATTCCAAAAACAGGGGCACCTATTATTGGGATACTTTTCCCCAGAAGCCATGAGGGAATTGCAATTAAAAGACAGAATATTACTCCTGGGAGTATTGTTTTAATGTTTTTCATTTTATGTATCATCTCCTAACGTTCATACTTACATATTATAGCTTGATATAAACTTTGTAAAATACTATTATATAATATATATCATAGCGTTTAACCTATACATAGGAGTGATTTTTATGACATTTAGACATTTGAAGATTTTTATTACTGTGGCTGATTATAAAAGCATGACAGCTGCCTCGGAGGCTATGTATATTGCTCAGCCCACCGTAAGTCAGGCAATAGCAGAACTCGAAAATCATTATGGCATTAAACTTTTTGAAAGACTTTCCAAAAAGCTTTTTATCACTGAGGATGGAAAAAAACTGTTAAGTTATGCAAGACATATCATTGCTTTATTTGAAGAAATGGAACTTAGCATGAAGTACCCTGAAAAAAGAGGTGTTTTAAAAATTGGTGCAAGTCTTACGGTAGGTACAGATCTACTGCCACAGCTTGTAAATAAATTTGCTGTAACTCATCCTGATATCAGGGTCCATGCAACAATTAAGAATACATCTGAAATTGAAAATCTCATCATGAAAAATAATATTGATTTTGCGCTGGTAGAAGGCATTGTGCACAATGCCAATATTGTTTCAAACTCTTTTATGGATGATGAGCTGGTGCCAGTTTGCGGGAAAAGTCATCCATTATATTTGACACGTAGTATTTCTCTTTCTGAACTTGTTAAGTTTGATTTTGTATTAAGGGAACAAGGAAGCGGTACAAGAGAACTTTTTGAGAGTTTAATGGTGGCCAATAATGTTAGTTGGAAGCTTAGATGGGAATGCAGCGGCTCTGACGGTATAAAAAGTGCAGCTATAAATGGAATTGGGATTGCGGTTATATCAAAACGTCTTGTCGATACTGAAATAAAAACAGGTGAATTAAGCACAATAAAAGTTGATGGGTTAGATTTAAAAAGAAAATTCAGTATTATTTATCACAAAAATAAGTATATCACGGAAGCTATGAAGGCATTCTTTGGTTTGTGTAGTATGTAATAAGGTTCACAATTGCAAACCATAGCATTGACGTATAATGTCGGAATATGGTAAATTGTTAGAAAGAACAGTAAAATTCCTTAATAATGAATAGAGGAAGATGAGAGAATGGATAAAAGAAATACTTCCATAAAAAATATCATTATCATCGTATTCATAACATTTATGGTATCCACAGCAGGTGCCATAGGATATATTGTGTATTCAGGCTGGTTAGCTTCAGCAGATGAAACTATTGCAAAAATGGCTAAAGACATGAATAACGAAATTTTCAAGGAAGTTGATGCATTTTTAAATGTTCCACTGAAAATCAATGAAGCAAATCAGTTTTTAATAAAAAATGGTATTCTAGATATAAACAATGAGGCTGAGCGTGAGAATTTGTTTGTAGGAGTTTTAAAGACTCAGAGTGAGGATGTTTATAGTTTCAGTTACGGCACTGAAACTGGAGAGTATTACGGTGCTCGAAGAAATAAAAATAATGTAATAGAAATCATGAAAAATAATGCGTATACAAATGGAGAATCTTGGTATTATTCGGTGAAATATGATTTAACTTCAGGAGACCTGGCTGTGAAAGCTGGCAAGTTTGATCCTAGGACAAGAGCTTGGTATCAAGCTGCAAAAGCAGCAAAAAAGCCAGAATTCTCACCAATATATAAGCATTTTGTCATGAACGACTTGACAGTATCATCAGCTTATCCAATTTACAATAGAGAGGGAAAGCTTCAAGGGGTTTTAGGAACACATATCATCCTTTCAAAAATAGACGAGTATTTGAAAGGAATTGTAAAAGAAAAGAATGCTTATGCAGTGATTATAGAAAAAAATTCTGAAGAATTGGTTTCAAATTCACTTGGTATGGCAAACTTCAAAACTCTTCATGATGGAAGCATAAAAAGGTTTACGATTGAGGATATAAATAATAAAGACATAATGCAGGCTTATGAAAATTATCAAAATACTAATGCTAGTAATTTTAATGTAAAAAATGAAAAAGACAGACTGTATGTTAATTTAAATGAGTACAATAATGAAGGTCTGGATTGGCTGGTTATTACTGCAATTCCTGAAAGCTTATTTATGTCAGATATTCTTGTAAACATGAAATTGACTTTAATACTTACAATGTTAGCTATTTTGTTATCAATAGCAATTTACTTTAAACTCACAAATAAGCTTTTAAAACCCATAGATAGATTAATTGACACTTCTGAAAGGTTTTCAGCTGGAGATTTAACCCCAAGGGTAGAAATTGTCAGAAATGATGAAATTGGAAGACTATCAACTTCATTCAACAAAATGGCAGATACAATGAATCTGCTAGTAAATAACCTAGAGGTAAAGGTAAAGGAGAGAACTTTAGAAATTGAAAAAACACTTAATGCATTAAAAGAAAATAAAGACGAACTTCGGCTTATCCTGGACTCTGCTGCAGAGGGAATATACGGGATTGATAATAATGGAAATTGTACATTTTGCAATACAAGTTGTTTGGTAATATTAGGATACAGGAACCAGGATGAATTAATTGGCAAGAATATGCACTTATTAATTCATCATACCCGCAGAGATGGCAATCCAATGCCTAAAGAAGAATGCAAGGTATATCAAGCATTTAATACAGGAAGAGGCACACATGTAGTTGATGAAGTTTTTTGGAAACATGACGGTACCAGCTTTGAGGCAGAATATTATTCCTATCCTCAGTTTAAGGGAGGGGAAATAGTTGGATCAGTTGTGACCTTTATGGATATTACTGAGCGTAAAAAAAACGAAGAAAATATCAAATATCTAAGTTCACATGATTCTTTGACGGGGCTGTACAACAGAATGTATTTTGATTGTAAGTTAAAGGAGATCGATAATAAAAAAAATCTCCCTATATCAATAATTTTTGGAGATGTTAATGGTTTAAAGCTTACAAATGACATATTTGGGCACACTGCAGGTGATACGCTTCTAAATAAATCTGCAGAAATATTGAAAAAGGTATGCAGAGCAAAAGACATTGTTGCCCGTGTGGGTGGAGATGAATTTGTAATTCTTATGATTAACACAGAGGCAAGGGAAGCCAAACAAGTCATCTCTAGCATAAAAAAAGAATTCTATAAAGAAAAAATTATTGCAATAAAGGGGAGCATGGCGGTAGGCTGTGATACTAAGGCAAGTACAGATATAAATATAGAGAGGACTATGGAAAATGCAGAAAATAAAATGTATAAAGACAAAACTCTCAATAGAAAAACAGTTAATTCAGACATGATAAAAACAATCATTGAAACATTACATGAAAGAAGTCCTGAGCAAGCAAGGCATTCCAAAGCTGTTTGTGAAATATGCCGGAATATTGGCAGGAAAATGGATTTATCCGAAGCCGAAATAATGAAATTACAGACGGCTGGATATCTTCACGACATAGGAAAAATTGTATTAGATGAGCGCCTTCTCAATAAAAATGGAGTATTTAATGAAGAAGAAAAAAGAGAAAATCAACAGCATTCCATGATAGGCTACAGAATATTAAATTCATTTGAAAGCACGATGGACATTGCAGAAGCTATCTTGGCACATCACGAGAGCTGGGATGGTTCTGGTTATCCTAAAGGTCTTAAAGGTGAAGAAATTCCCAAATTGGCAAGGATTATAGCCGTGGCAGAAAATTATGATGCAATGCTGAATGATCCAAATAATAATACTACAATGAGCAAAGAAGAAGTAATTAGTGAAATTAAAAATAAATCTGGAGTGAAATTTGACCCCGAAATTGTAAGGGTAATGGCAGACATATAAGTTAAAAGGACTATGCCATCTAGGAAAGCCGGCAGAATTCAAAAAATTAGTGCATAGGCCCCGGCTAATTCGGGGCTTTCATCTTTTTAAGATAATATGCAACTTTATAGTATTTTACGTTGTACCCTTTTTCCTTAAGTATGTTTGAAATTTTTCTTGGACCCAGACCCTGAACATTTAGTTCACTAATTATGTTTTCAATATGTTTTGTAATTATATTATTGGCATTTGAATTATCCTCATCAAACAGTTCAAAAGGCAAATGCTCCAAATCCACTCTTGTTACTATTTCTTCCCCGTCCTGGATTTCGGATATAAGAGGGGAAGCTGCATCGATGCTTATGTTAATAACATCTCTCATCTGTCTTATATTTCTTGGGTAGTCAGCTTTCAGCAGTGCATTTTTACAGGCCTCACTTAAAATTACTTTATAATTTATATTATGATGCTGTATTACTGCATCTTCATATTTTCTAACAAAGTGATTAAGAAGATTTACTTTTTCCTCAAAGCTTCTGTCTGCCAGTGAAGGTAAAACAAGTTCATATTGTGCAAGTCTTTGGTATAATTCTGGAAGTAGTTCATCTTTAAGATTTTTAGTGGAAGCTGCTATTATTATTACATCAATGTTTATTTCTTTTAAACCGCCAATTCGCCTGATCTTACCTGATTCTACAGCTTTTAAAAGTATGTTTTGATATTGTTCAAGTGCATGGGCTTCATCCAAAAATAATATTCCTCCGCTGGCCTGTTCAAGAAGTCCCTTTTTTTGTTTTGAACCGGTATAAGCTCCTTGCTCGGAACCGAAGATCTCCACTGCCGCAATATCTGAGTTTGTATATTGGGCGCAGTTTATCTCTACAAAAGGGGCGTTTTTATCTAGTGCACCTACTTTTATGGCATAGTTATGAATCATCTTTGCCAACATCGTTTTCCCTGTTCCGGATTCTCCTATTATAATAGAATGTCTAGGACCTGCCAGCGAGCCCACTGTTCTTTTGGCTGATTTCAATACTTTTTCAAGGGAACTTTCCTTTCCAATAATTGACATAGGATCTGCTTCAACAGAACTAAGAGATAGCTGCAATTCAAGGGCTTTGACTTTCTTGTTAAGTGCATCCACATCATTTATATCTTTAAAAATAGAATAAGCACCCTTTAGTTTACCTTGTATAAATATAGGATAAGAGTTTACAACATATTTTTTATTTCCGATATAATGAATTTTTTTATCCTGTATAGGCTCTTCATTATCAAGGACAGATAAAAGTACAGCTTTTGGATAAAAATCTGTTATCATTCTTCCTGTCATGAGTTCTTGAGTTGTTTTTGCATAATCAGCGGAAACCTTATTGGCAAAAACTATTCTCCCATCAATGTCCACCACATTAAGTCCATCATTGGAGTTATTAAGTATGTTTTTTATAATACCGCTATCTATTAAATCTGAATATTTCATATTTTCGCCCTTCTAACAATATTCTGTTTTTAACACTTATTCTAACATAATTTCTAACAAAATTACATATAAAAATTAGTAAAACCTCTAGAAACAGGCATATTGCATTTTGGCACAATAGTTGCTAATATAAATATTAAAACTATTAAGGAGGAGTAAAAATGTCAAAATTAACTGAGATACGTTGGCATGGCCGCGGAGGCCAGGGAGCCAAAACAGCGTCACTGCTTTTGGCGGATGCTGCATTTAATACAGGCTGCTATGTTCAAGGATTCCCTGAATACGGCCCTGAAAGAATGGGTGCGCCTATTACTGCCTACAACAGAATAAGCACAGAAAAAATGACAGTACATTCTAATATTTATGAACCAGACTTTGTAGTGGTGGTAGATGAGACACTGCTTGAAGCTATTGATGTAACGGCAGGGCTTAGTGAAAATGGGGCAATAATAATTAATTCACAAAAGTCGCCTGATGAAATAAGAAAATATTTAAGAGGTTACAAAGGCAAGGTATGTACAATAGATGCAGGGAAAATTTCTCAAGAAACATTAGGCAAAAATTTTCCTAATACTCCAATGCTTGCTGCTGTTGTAAAGGTTAGCAACATTATGGAACAGGAAACTTTCCTTAAGGATATGGAAGCATCCTTTGCCCATAAATTTGCTACAAAACCTGAAGTGGTAAAGGGAAATATGCTGGCTCTCAAGAGATCCATGGAGGAGGTAAAGGGGCTATGAGAACAAAAAAAGGAATTATAATCGACGAAAAAATAGCATGGCAGGATATTACTCCAGGTGGTGTTATATATGAAAGTGGAAGTGCTGAAAATTTCAACACCGGAGACTGGAGAACAATGATGCCAGTTTTTAAAGCTGATAAGTGCAAACAGTGTCTGCTTTGTGTGCCAGTATGCCCTGACTGCGCTATAAAAATTCAAGATGGCAAGCGCGGTGATTTTGAGTACAAGCATTGCAAGGGTTGCGGCATTTGTGCAAAAGTATGTCCATTTGATGCTATCGATCTTATTAAGGAAGAAAAGTAAAGGAGTGTGAATGATGGCTATTCGAGAAAGATTATCAGGTAATGAAGCTATAGCTATAGCTATGAGACAAATAAATCCGGATGTGGTGGCAGCTTTTCCAATAACTCCATCCACGGAAATACCACAGTATTTTTCACAATATGTAGCTAACAAACAGGTAGATACTGAATTTGTTCCAGTAGAATCAGAACACAGTGCAATGTCAGCCTGTATGGGTTCAGAGGCTGCTGGTGCAAGAACGATGACAGCTACTTCATCTGCTGGACTAGCTTTTATGTGGGAAGTTTTATATGTTGCAGCTTCAGCAAGACTGCCTATTATATTAGCTTGTGTTAACCGAACATTAACTGGTCCGATTAACATAAACAATGACCACAGTGATTCCATGGGAGCAAGAGATTCAGGATGGATTCAGATTTACAGCGAAAATAACCAGGAAGCCTATGATAATTTCATACAAGCTGTTAGAGTTGGCGAACATAAGGATATAATGCTGCCTGTAATGGTTTGCCAGGATGGCTTTATAACAAGTCATGCTGTTGAAAACATGGAACTTTTGGAGGATGAGAAGGTAAAAGCATTTGTAGGAGAATACGAACCTGAGGATTATATGTTAAATATAGAAAGACCTATATCCATAGGACCATATGACACTACTTCTTATTATATCGAACATAAGAGGCTTCAGGCAGAAGCTATGAAAAATGCTAAGAAGGTTATTCTTGAAGTAGCAGATGAATTTGAAAAGCTTACAGGAAGAAAATATGGTTTATTTGAAACATATAAATTAGAAGATGCAGAAACAGCTCTTGTGCTTATAAATTCTACTGCTGGTACAGCAAAAGCAACCATTGATGCTATGAGAGCCCATGGTAAAAAGGTAGGTCTATTGAAAATCAGAGTATTCAGACCGTTCCCTATGAAGGAAATTAGTGATGCCCTGCAGCATGTTAAAGCTATTGCTGTAATGGATAAGGCTGAAGGATTTTCAGCAGCAGGAGGACCTCTATTTGCTGAAATAAGGTCTGCACTTTATGATGCAGAAGGAAAACCTGTTATTGTTAATTACATATATGGCCTCGGTGGAAGAGATGTAAGAACAAATGATATTGAAAGCGTATATAACGATTTAGATGTGATAGTCAGAGATGGAAAAGCAGAAGAAACATATAGATATTTAGGTGTTAGAGGATAGGAGGTGCAATAGTTATGAGTTATAATTTTAAAGAAGAGATGAATAAACCTGATAGATTATCCGGCGGTCATAGAATGTGTGCCGGCTGCGGTGCACCAGTTGCTGTGAGAGGTGTGCTTAGAGCACTTAAACCTGAAGACCATGCAGTTATAACAAGTGCTACAAGCTGTCTTGAGGTTTCAACAAATTTATACCCATACACAGCATGGAAAGATTCATTTATACACAATGCCTTTGAAAATGCAGGTGCAACTTGCGGAGGTGTAGAAGCAGCTTACAATGCCATGAAGAGAAAAGGAAAGGTAAAGGAAAATTTCAAATTTATCGCTTTCGGAGGAGACGGTGGTACTTATGACATAGGTTTTCAATCACTTTCTGGTGCGATGGAAAGAGGCCATGATATGGTTTATGTATGCTATGATAATGAAGCGTACATGAATACAGGAATTCAAAGATCATCTGCAACACCAAGGTATGCGGATACCACCACAACACCTGTAGGTTCTGACAGCGATGGAAAGAAGCAGAACAGAAAAGATTTAACACAAATAATAGTTGCTCACAATGTTCCTTATGTTGCTCAAACCACATTTATGGGTAACTTCAAGGATCTTCACGAAAAAGCTGAAAAAGCTATTTATACAAAAGGAGCTGCGTTTATTAATGTTCTGGCACCTTGTCCTCGTGGATGGAGATATGAATCAGAAGATCTTATGGAAATATGCAAATTGGCAGTGGATACTTGTTTCTGGCCTTTGTTTGAAGTTATTAACGGAGAGTGGAAACTCACATATAAGCCAAAGGAAAAACTTCCAATCGAAGCATTTCTTAAACCTCAGGGAAGGTTTAAACACTTGTTTAAGAAGGGCAATGAGCACTTGATTGCTGAAATTCAAGCGGATGTAGACAAGAAATGGAACGACCTTTTGAAAAGATGTGGAGAAAAATAATTAAACTTGAATGGGTGGGGATAGATCGAAGTTTGTCCCCATCTAATTTTTGCATTCTAGGAGTTGACAAAGTAAGTATACTAGTATTATTATATAATAAATTGCTAATATGCTAATGTAATTGGAGGGATTCATAATGGAAAATGCAAAAGAAATAGCAGAATTATTAAAGGTTCTGGCTAATGAGAATAGATTATTGATAGTATGTTATCTTTTGGAAGCACCAATGACTGTGAGTGAGCTTCATTTTAAAATCAATAATTTAACTCAGTCAGCCTTATCTCAGCATTTATCTATGCTAAAGGCACACAGAATACTGGAATCAAATAAAAACGGGCTATCAATTACATATTCGATACAAGATATCAGAATAAAAAGTGTAATTCAAGTTTTAAAAGAAAATTATTGCAAACATTAAATAAGAGGTTATATAAAACCAATCTCTTATTTTTTTATTTTACTAGTATTTAAATAATTTATAATTTGAAACCGCATCATTAACATTCTTGGTTGCTATAATTAATCATAACAAGACAAGAAGGAATGCTTAATATTATGTCGAATAATATAGCTTAATCATCGTAATATTGAAAGGTGGGTCCTAAATTGAAAAAAAGAATATTTATGTTAATATGCAGCTCCATATCAGTAGTTTCAATAATAATTTCCACAATATTGTTTTTCTTTTTGAGCAGCTTTTTAAAAAATTCATTGAGCCCTTTTCCCCAAGATCAAACGTTATTAATTTTCTCGAATTTTCAATCATATTTAATAAAGATGCTAATAATAACATCATTAATAAATGTTTTTGTTATATTATTAGCAACACTGCAATCTTCAAGAATTGCCGAAAAATCTCTGAGAAGATACAATGCAATTGTATCTGAAATTGCAGAAGGAAAGCTTTCAATACACCTCAGAGAATATGGTTTTTTAAGTTTAATCTCTGGGAGTATAAATAAATTTGCAAAAAATAACAGAAAAATTATCTGTGAACTTACTGAAATATCGGAAAAAAACAATATGTTTTCAAAAAGTCTTCAAAGCGGAATTGAAGAAACTAAATTTTCTGCAGAGTCAATATCTCAAGCAATAGTAGAAATTGCAGGAGGAAGTTCTATTGAGCTTGATACTGCAACAAAGACAAAAGAAAATACAGACTTATTAAAATATAATACAGAATCTATTTCAAATAATGCTAACTCAACAGAAAAAGCAGCTGAAGAAATGCTTGAGGCAGTTGAAGACAACAATACAGTAATTAACGAATTAATAAACAAAATGAAAGAATCTGCTGAAAGCTCAAAGGAATTAGCTGCTAGAATAATTGTTCTTCAAAATGAAATAGACAAAGTAGGAACCATTACTTCCTCAGTAAATGATATTAGTATAAAAACCAATTTACTATCGCTTAATGCAGCCATAGAAGCAGCTAGGGCGGGAGAAGCCGGAAGGGGTTTTTCAGTTGTAGCAGATGAAGTAAGGAAATTAGCTGACCAATCTGCTAGTTCTGCTAAGGAAATAACACGAATTTTAGCTGGGATAATTGAAACTATAAAAATAATTTCTGATAACTCGAAAAATGAAATGGATAAAATATCGAAAAACATAATTTATGTGGATAATGCAAAAGTGTCTTTATCAAACCTAAAAACTTCAGCTGAAATTACCTACAATTCAGTTAGTGAAATTAAGAAACTTTCATCAGAATCTGCAAAGATGTCCGTTGAAATTGATAACTTAATGAACAATGTAACACAAGCTTCTATACAAACTGCATCTTCTTCGCAAGAGGTCTCTGCAGCAGCACAGGAACAAGCTGCTAACATGAATGAAATGACCAATATGGTAAAAACCATTGGCTCTTTAGCTGAAGACATTGACAATTATTTAACTACATTTAGAAATAAAGTCCAAATCGGAGGAAAAGAAAAAGAACTAATTGACTCCTCTGTTAATATATTAAAGACTATAAATTCAGAGATATTAAAAAGTGGGGCAAACCTTAATAATCTATCTAGCCAATTTAAAGAATATTGCAAGAAATATTCTCAATTTGAATATATACTGCTTGTGGATAAAAATGGAGACACATATTCAGCACTAGATTCTGCTTGTGAAAATAAGAATTTTGCACATAGACCTTATTTTAAAGCATCAATTGCTGGAGAAGTATATAATTCTCAGCCTTATATTTCTAATGCATCCTATAATTATGCAATTGCAGTATCAATTCCGTTTAGAGATAGCTCTAACAACATAATTGGAGTTTTACAAATCGATTTATGTATAAATAAATGACAATATACCCTAAAGGATTTTCAACAAGAAGGCGGAAGAGCTTCTTCATTTCAATAAAATTAAGATAAATAGCAGTCCTAAAGAAATTTTTTAGGACTGTTATTTACTTATTGGCTTAATTATTCTAAACTAATATCGTAAGCAATAAGTAAATAAGAGGAGGACATATATGTCAAGACCAACGAAATTTAGAAAAGTAGAGTTTTTTCCGGATAGTACTTATTTTATACCCTGGGGAAAGCCAAAATGTGATATAGAAGAAATAGTATTAAAACTTGAAGAGCTTGAAGCTATGAGGCTAAAGGATATTGAAGAATTAAACCAGGAAGAATGTGCTGAAAGGATGCAGATATCCAGGCAGACATTTCAAAATGTAATTGACAGCGCAAGAAAAAAAACAGTGATTGCTTTAACTGAGGGTAAAGCAATCAAAATAAGCGGAGGGCACTATACAACAAGTTTATGCAATTTCAAATGTTTGGATTGCGGAGCAGTGTATCCAGTAAATTATGAGGTGAACAGAAATGTGTGTCCTGAATGCGGTTCCGAAAAAATTATGTGCAGTAAAAAAGCTGAGTTTTGCAATGATTGGTGCGGATGCAAGCGTATTGACAATAATAAAAAAGATTAATCATTGGGTACCAGGTACCAGGCATTATATTTATCAATGGTTCACGGCGGTACCTGGTACCAAGCCATATTATCTTGAACGCTTTCCAGCGGTACCAGGTACCAACTTACACAATAGGAGGTAAATTAAATGACACATAAATTTGATGTGAAGAATAAAAACAAATTGGATAATGCAAAGAGAAGAGAGATGCTTCCACCAGAAAAAACCCTTATAAGCCTTGGACTGAAGAGCGACGATATTATGGCGGATATCGGATGCGGAATTGGTTACTTCAGTATACCTGCATCTAAAATTGTGGGAAACAGCGGACAGGTGATTGCATTGGATGTTTCTGATGAAATGCTTAGAGAAGTTGAAAAAAAGGTTTTAGAAGGAAATATACATAATATAGAAATGGTCTTGACGGAAGAAAATAGACTAAAACTGGAAGATGGGAAAATAGCTTTTGCTTTTATTAGTACTGTTTTGCATGAGATTGAGCACAAAGAAAAACTTATAAATGAGATAAAAAGAAGTCTTAAAAATAATGGAAGGATTGCTATAGTTGAATGGCAGAAAATTAGTGGCGAATTTGGTCCTCCTATAGATCACAGATTAGATAAAATGGACTTAGTAAAAATGTTGAATTCACTTGGTTTTTCTAAGATATCAACAATTGATATAGGGAATGATTTTTACGGTATAACAGCAGAAAATAGTTAAAGCCAAATTACAGGGCGGTTAAATTTTTTAACAGCCCTGTAATTTGGTTATTTAGTTTGTTGTTCTTTGGTGGTACATATTGCCTTGACCTCTCATTCTGCCATTTCCTTGGCCTGGGGTAATGCAGTTAGCTGAATTTTCTTGAATATTAGATTTTATTTCTTCTCCTTGAGCCGATGTAATGCTTCCATCTGTTACTGCTTTATCGATACTTTCTATTCTTTCGTTAAGCATATAACTTTTAATCTCTTCATCAGTTATACCCTTATCTTTTATAAGGTCATATATGGATTTGCCTGAATTTAAAGCAGAGTTTATTTCAGTATCAGTTAAACCTTTGCTTTTTAAAAAGTTTGTCAAAATGTCATGTCCTCGAAAATTTGTTATTCTACCCATACCCGTACTGGAACAGGCCCTGTTGCCTGAGTTATTACCTGAGGTTGAATTTGAAGTTGCTGCGTAAGCTGTTGCACTAATACCTATTGCTAATGATATTGCTAAAGTTAATACTATACTTTTCCTTTTCATTGATGAATCACTCCTTTTTATTTTGTTAAGCTCTATATTTATATAATAGGTTTATAATATGATTGAAATATGACATAATTGTGATAGAATTGTGAAAAAAGAGGAGGGCTTATATGAAAAGCAGAATTCTTGTGGTAGAAGATGAAAAGAAGCTTGCTGATGTTATAAAGTTATATTTAAAGAATGAAGGTTATGAAGTGATAAATACTTACGATGGGATATCGGGTGAAAATGCTATAGAAAATGAAAAGTTCGATTTAGTAATTTTAGATGTAATGATGCCAGAAAAAGATGGATGGTCCTTGCTTAGGAAAATCAAAAGTAAAGGTGATACACCTGTTATTATGACAACAGCCAGGGGGGAAGAAGAGGACAGGATATTTGGATTAGAGCTTGGAGCAGTGGACTATATGGTTAAGCCTATAAGTATGAAGGAACTTATTCTTAGGGTAGGACTCAGAATTAAAAGCTGCACCAGTAAAAGTGATGATGGTTTTATTCTTGAAAATATGACGATTTCTGAAGTAAAAAGAACGGTAACGGAGTTTGAGGCTGAAATTGCCTTAACCCCAAAGGAGTTCGACCTGCTAATCTTTCTTTGTAAAAATCCTGAACAGGTATTTAAGAGAGAACATCTTTTAGATAAGGTATGGTCTTATGATTTTATGGGAGACACCAGAACTGTAGATACTCACATAAAAAACCTAAGGGAAAAAATTCAATATTGTAATGAGCATATAAAAACTGTATGGGGTGTAGGGTATAAACTGCAAAGATAAAATTCTGAAGCGGAGATGAAATAATGGGAAAATTGACCTTGAGACTTATTAAATATTTCGTAGGTATAATAAGTTCTGTAGTAATAATTTGTTTGATCTTAAGCGGCCTGTTTTTGACATTTATATATACGGATATTCAGTATTCTGAAATGAAGACAGCTTCAGCTAAATTATATGAAGCAGTAAAATCTGAAAGCCAGTACTCTGATATTATATCTGAATATCAGATATCTAATGCTTTTATATTAAAAAATGGTGTCATAACAGCACTTAATGCTAATATGATGGGGATGATGAAAAACATAAATCTTAGCGAGTTGTCCGAGAAAGGAAAGTATGTAAATCCTAGAAATGAAGAATTTTTATATTATAAAAGCAGTACAGATATAGGGGATATAATCCTTCTTCAAAACAATAAGTTTTCATCAACATATATGAGATATACATACATTATCCTCGGTGTTATATTTTTAATAGCTTTGCTGATTTCTATTCCTATTGTTGCCTTTCTAGGGAAAAAGATTACGGAGCCTGTTATTATGCTCCAAAAAGCATCATTGGATATTACAAAAGGCAAGTTTGATATTGATGTGAATGTAAAAACAAATGATGAAATCCAGGAGCTTTCAAAAAGTCTTAAATTTATGGCAGCAGCTATAGAAAAAAAGGACATCATGCAGAGAGATTTCATAGCTAATGTGAGCCACGATTTTAAAACTCCCCTAAGTATTATTAGAAACTATAGTGAAGCTATATATGATGATATCTTAGAAGAACAGGAGAAGAAAGAATATTTGAAGGAAATAATAAGTGAGGTTGATAGACTAAACTCTTTGGTGATTGATATATTACAGCTTTCAAAACTTCAAAGTGGTAAATATACATTAGAAAAACAGGATTTTAACCTTTCAGAATTCTTACTTGGTTTTGAAAATATATTTAGAGTTCAAATCCAGCAAAAGAATATACATTTTAATGTAAAGACATCAGATTTAAATTTAGATATATTAGGAGACAGAAAATATTTGTACAGAGTTATATATAACTTTATAGATAATGCAATAAAATTTTGCGTACAAGATGGGAGCATTGAATTAAATTTTTTTGAAATAGAAGAAGGGTTAAAGATATATGTAAAAGATAATGGCGTGGGAATAGATTCAAAATACTTAGATGATATATGGGAAAGGTATTATAAAAATGAAAAAAGCGGTGGTATGGGGATGGGGCTTGCGATATGCAGTGAAATATTGAAGTTACACAACTTTAAATATGGAGTTTTAAGTGAAATAGAAGAAGGTGCTGAATTTTTCTTTATAGTGCCTAAAGCATCTTATATAAAAAAATAAGTGCAATTACAATAAGCCGATTAGAGAGTCAATTTGCTTTAAACGGCTTTTAAATCGAGAAAAAATACAATTGACAATCATATAAGAATGTGCTAATATACTAATATACTTGTCGAGGAGGTTAGTAAATGAAAGAATTGGTTGTTGTAAATAATAGATGCCCACAAAATCATCCATGTCCATCTAAGAGGGTTTGCCCTGTGGGAGCTTTAAAGCAAGAGGGATTTAATGCCCCTACAGTGGATAATGATGTTTGTATAAAATGTGGAAAGTGTGTTAGTTTTTGTCCTATGGGAGCATTACAGATTAGAGACTAACATTATCAATAGGATAGAGTTTTGGTTTAAAAATAAGCCAAGACTTTATTTTTTTATATTGGTAGCTGGTACCAGCTTGCTAAAATAAGACATTGACATTTATCTATATGTTGATATATACTATATATAGATAAATGTCTATATATTAAAATGCAAAATGGTGGTGATTGGTTTGAATAAAATATATGGGGAATATTCTTTATTAATGAAGGCTTTGGGAGATGAAACAAGAGTAAAGATATTCTATATGCTTTCTGAGGGCGAACTTTGTGCCTGTAAACTTCTAGAGGAGTTTAATATAACTCAGCCCACGCTGTCCTATCATATGAAGATACTGTGTGATAGCGGTTTGGTAAATGTGAGGCGTGATGGAATTTGGATGAGGTACTCAATAAATAAAAGCAGTCTGGAATCATTAAAAAATTTATTTTGTACTATTAGCATAAGGATAAATGAAGGTAATGGTGAGACAAAATGATTATATTTGAATTTCTTAACAGCCAATTGCTTAAAATGGATTGGCTCAGTAATCTAATAAGACTCCTTGTAAGTAATGTATTGGGATTAGATATAAACAGCAGGCTTGGAGGAAGTGTTCACTTTTTTATATATGATGTAATAAAAATATTTATATTGCTCTCTGTTTTAATATTTTCTATTTCGTATGTACAAAGTTATTTCCCACCTGAGAGAACTAAGAAAATATTAGGTAATTTTAAAGGGGTTCCGGCTAATATATTAGGAGCACTATTAGGTACTATTACACCATTCTGTTCCTGCTCATCAATACCTTTATTTATAGGCTTTACGAGTGCGGGGCTTCCAATTGGTGTCACATTTTCATTTTTAATATCTTCACCACTTGTAGACATTGCTTCAGTAATCTTGCTAGCCAGCATATTTAACTGGAAAATTGCCATTGCTTATGTGGTGGTAGGAGTCATACTTGCAGTTATTGGAGGGACAATAATTAGTAAACTTAGACTGGAAAAGTATGTGGAGCCATTTGTTTATAGTAACAAAATGATGGAAATAGAACAGAAAGAACTAACAGTTAGTGATAGATTAGAATTTGGAAAAGATCAGGTATTGGACATAGTAAAAAGGGTTTGGTTGTACATTTTTATAGGTGTAGGAATAGGGGCAGCCATTCACAACTGGATTCCGGAGTCAATAATAAGTGCAGTGCTTGGACAGGATAAATGGTATTCAGTTCTAATAGCAACATTGGTGGGTATTCCTATGTATGCTGATATTTTTGGGACACTGCCAATTGCTGAGGCCTTGGTGTATAAGGGAGTGGGACTTGGTACTGCACTATCATTCATGATGGGTGTTACAGCCCTATCACTTCCATCTATGATTATGCTTAAGAAAGTCGTCAAAATTAAGCTCTTAGCTATATTTGTAGGGATTGTAACTATAGGCATTATAATAATCGGATATGGATTCAATGCTTTTGGATACCTTTTAATGTAAGTAAAATATATAATAATATTTTAGGAGTGGATTTTATGATAATTAAAATTTTAGGTTCAGGGTGCAGAAAATGTGAGCAGTTAAAAGAAAATACCGAGGCTGCACTTAAAGATACTGGGATTACAGCAGAAATTGTTAAAATTACTGAGCTTAAGGACATTATGGCATATGGTGTTATGACTACGCCAGCATTGGTTATTGATGAAAAGGTTGTTTATTGCGGAAAGGTTTTGAAACCAAAAGATATTGCAGAATTTTTAAAAGCATGAGGCACGGTGGTGGTACCAGGTACCACCACCGTGCTTTGGTGTTTTTGCAGCCATTTCCGGTGGTACCTGGTACCAACCTAGAATCTGAAATCTCTTTTTCCGTCCTTCAGCTCTGTTAGATGTTCTTTTACAATTGCTTTAACCTTCTCATTTGGTATTTTTGGAACTTCCGCTGCAATTAATGCTTCGCCTTTTTGCTTTGTGTCAGCTGACGCATAATCTTCCAAGTATTCCTTAAGTGTCATAAGCGCGTTTGGTGCACAACAGTTTGCTATCTGGCCTGATTTAACAAGGCTCATAAAACGGTCTCCTGTTCTTCCTTCACGGTAGCAGGCTGTACAGAAGCTTGGGATATATTTCATTTCTAAAAGCCAGTTTACTATCTCGTCTAGTGTACGGTTATCGTCTACATCAAACTGAGCCGAATTGTCATCTTCTTCTTCAGGTTCAGCATAACCTCCAACGCTAGTTTTGGAACCGCCGCTGATCTGGGAAATCCCCAATTCAAGCACACGTTCACGAGTTTTCTTTGATTCCCGGGTGGATACTATCATTCCAGTGTAGGGTACTGCTATTCGGAGAACTGCTATTATTTTTGCAAAAATATCGTCTGATATTCCATCAGAAAAAGTATCTGGATTTATGTCATCTGCAGGGCGGATACGAGGAACGCTTATGGTGTGAGGTCCACATCCCATAGCAGCTTCCAAGTGTTCAGCATGCATGAGCATCCCTACAAAGTCATACCTGTACATATTAAGTCCAAATAATACACCAATACCTACATCGTCTATGCCTGCTTCCATGGCGCGATCCATTGCTTCAGTGTGGTAGGCATAATCGTGTTTTGGACCTGTAGGATGAAGCTCTTCATAGCTCTTCTTATGGTAGGTTTCCTGGAAAAGTATATAAGTTCCAATTCCTGCATCTTTCAATTTAGTATAATTTTCTACAGTGGTTGCTGCTATATTTACATTTACACGTCTTATTTCTCCATTTTTGTGTTTTATACCATATATTGTTTTAATGCTTTCAAGAATATATTCAATAGGATTGTTCACAGGATCCTCTCCGGCTTCTAGGGCTAAACGCTTATGACCCATATCCTGAAGAGCTATGACTTCCCTCTTTATATCCTCCTGAGTCAATTTTTTTCTTGATATATGTTTATTTTTGGCATGATAAGGGCAGTAAGTGCACCCATTTATGCAGTAATTTGAAAGGTAAAGTGGAGCAAACATGACAATGCGGTTTCCGTAAAATCTCTGCTTGATATCCTTGGCAAGTAAAAACATTTTTTCATTTAAATCCTCAAGGTCACATTCCAGTAGTACTGCTGCTTCTCTATGTGACAAACCCTTGCAGTCTTTTGCTCTTTCTATTAGACCTTCTATAAGCTCACGGTTGCTTTTATTTGCCTTGGCATAGGCCAGGGTGGCTAGAATCTCCTCATCATTAATGAATTCAGTTGCTGCTTTTGACTTACTATTGTACATAATAAAACCCCTCCAATAATATTCATTTGACTATGCTTTTGAGTATACTGTTTTGATATTTACATCGGGCAGCATGCCTAATTTTCCGGAAAGAGCGCTGATAGCATCATTAGGCGCATCTATAATAACACTTATCACCTGAATATGACGCTTGGGGTAGGGGATTCCCATTCTGCCTACAATATATCCTCTATATTCATGCAGTATAGAATTTAATTTTTCAACTGAATCTGTATTTTCCACAATAATTCCAATTATAGCGATTCTTGTTTCCATTTAAAAAATCCTTTCTTTTAAATATAAATAATAAAAAATCCTCGTGCCCAAAAGGGTACAAGGATAGCAAATAAATCGCAGATAATCACATACGTATGGATTCCCCGAGTTTATAACAACTATTCTCTCGCCTTCTCATTTGGGACTAACCCTCATGCATTCAGTACGATACTTTTTTGAATTAATGTATTTTGATAACTCCAAGAAAAAGCAGAAGAGCTAAATCTCAGACAGCAATCAAAATATTGTTTATTATATCACAAACTTTGGTTAAATACAAACGTTTTCTGAAAATTCTTGCAGCATAAGCAACGTGGACAAGCATAAATAAATTTATAGATTTCATTTTGAAGGAATTCCATATATGCTTGTAGAATAAGTATTTTTATAATACTAATTTGGGGGAGGGTTTACAATGCCAAGAAAAGCATTTAGCGCGGAGGGAGCAGTATCAGTGGGACCATATTCACACGCAATTGAATCAGGAGAAATAGTCTATCTGTCAGGGCAAACACCCATTGATTCTAATACAGGAAAACTTGTTGATGGGGATATCAGTGATCAAGCAGAGCAGTGCTTTAAAAATTTATTTAATGTTTTAAATTCAGCAGGACTAACGCCAGATAATGTTGAAAAAGTAAATGTGTTCTTAACAGATATGAATAATTTTAAGGCTATGAATGAAGTGTATGAAAAGCAATTCTATCCGCCATATCCTGCTAGAACTACGATTGGGGTGGCGGCGTTACCTTTAGGCGCTGGAATTGAAATTGAAATGATTGCTAGGAGAAGATAGCAGGATTTATTCACAACTTTCTGGAATTCGCCAATAAACAATAATTAATCACGAAAAAACCGGCTATTTGATAGTTATCAAATAGCCGGTTTAATATTATATTGTTATTTTATTTCCTGTTTTCCAGTTACAGAAGATGTTGAATCCATCTTAAATGTTGATTTAGCTGCTTCATCTTTAAAGTAGATATTTCCTTCAACTTTATTGTCTACTAATTGGAAGTTTTGAGCATTAACATAAATATCGCCTTTAAAAGTTCCGTGCTGTATACTTGCATTTGGGCTGTTAATTGTAATCTTAGGTGCTGTTAGTGTGTATCTTGCAGTTACAACTTTGTTAGCATCCTGAGCATAAAGAGCTATCTTACGTTGAACAACATCTTTGCCAGCTGAGTCTTTTTTACCATTTGTAAAAGTACCATCTAATACAAGATCCTTATTAATTGTTAAGTCATTCAAAATTGCAATAATCCATTTTCCGTCTTTACTGATTGCCTTTTCAAAAGAAGCCTCATCCTTTACTATTGAAGCCGTTGTTGTCACATCTGGCTTTTTTGTTGTGTCTGTAGCTTGCTTTTGAGCACAACCTGCAAATAGTGACAAGGATAGAATTGTAGCAGCTGCAACTGCTATCACACGTTTTTTAATCATAATTATTCCCCCTAGAATTTATTAATTTTCTTTATTGAATTATATCAATAATATCACATAATCTGCTATGACAATATATTATGCAATATGACAATTTTTTATACTAATGATTAGCGCAATTTATAGAAAACCCATTCAACGCGTTATAATTCAAGGACTCGAGCCATAAAATTTTTTAAATGCTATAGAAATACCAAATTTCTCAATATAGACATTTTGTTATATTATATATAAAATTAGCTTACACTATAACATAATGAGGGAGTGATAAAATGTCGGATAAAATTAAGATAGTAATTTTGGGCGCAGGTTATGGCGGAGTTCATGCAGCTAAAAAATTATCGAAAAAATATAAAAAAAATGATAACATACAGATTACTTTAATTGATAAAAACCCTTTCCACACTTTAATGACTGAATTACATGAGATTGCTGGCGGAAGAGTGGAACCTGAATCAGTTATGATCGATTTAAGAACAATATTTCATAATTCAAAAGTTAATATTGTTACTGAAAAGATTGATAAAGTTGATGTAAATAAACAGGTATTATATTCAGAATTTGATAAATATGAATATGATTACTTGATTTATGGAACAGGCAGCGAAACTGCTTATTTTGGAGTGCCGGGAGTGAAGGAAAATGGATTTTCCCTATGGTCATTGGAGGATGCATTAAAAATAAAGGAACATATTCAAACTATGTTCAAAAATGCTGCTAAAGAAAGAGATGAAAAACGCAGACGTGAAATGCTTACATTGGTGGTGGCTGGAGCAGGCTTTACTGGTATAGAAACTATAGGCGAGCTATTGGAATGGAAAACAAAATTAAGTAAAGACTATAATGTAGATGAAAATGAAGTTAAGCTTATGGTAGTTGAAGCAATGCCAACCATTTTGAATATGTTGGATAAATCTCAGACAGTCAAAGTTGAGAGCTATATGGAGAAAAAAGGCATTCAATTATTAAAAAGTGCTCCTATAGTAGAAGTTACGCCAAATTTAGTTAAGCTTAAGGATGGCACTGGAATTCCAACCAAGACTCTTATATGGACTTGTGGAATTCAAGGGAATGAAGAAGCTTCACAACTTGAATTATCCTTGGGAAAAAGAGGCAGGCTTCAAACAAACAGGTATATGCAATCAGTAGATAAAGAAAATGTGTTTATTACAGGTGACATAGCTTACTTTGAAGAAACTGAAGGTAAGGGTATACCACAGATTGTTGAAGCTGCACTTCAGACAGCAGACACTGTTGCTAAAAATATTATTGCAAGCATTGAAAAAAGCGAAAAAATAGAATTCAAATCAAATTACCATGGATTTATGGTATCTGTGGGTGGAAAATATGGTGTTGCGGATTTAGGAGGGATGAAGCTTTCGGGATTTTTTGCCATGGTGATGAAGCACCTGGTTAATATGCATTATTTGTTTGGTATAGGTGGGTTTTATCTTATATTTAGATATCTATCTCATGAATTCTTCCATATTAAGGATGAAAGAAGCATTATGAGAGGACATTTATCTGCAAGATCCTCCACATTATGGCTGGTAGTTTTGCGGTTATATATCGGAGTTCTATGGGTTATTGAAGGTGTGACAAAGATTAAAGACGGTTGGCTTACAGGCGATCATATTTATATAATAAGTTCAAACACAGTCTCTGGTGCTACACCCCAGGTTAATGACGGCGTACAACAGGCAGCATCCACAGTAGTTCCGTTATTAAGTCAGCCGCCGGCATTTTATACTTCATTAATGAATACTTTTGTAGCACCTTATGCACACTTTTTCCAGGTATGTATAGTGCTGGGTGAGGTCGCTATAGGGCTCGCACTTCTTGCAGGACTATTTACTTTCTTGGCAAGTTTAGGTTCAATCTTCCTTTGCTTTAACTTTATTTTATCTGGTATGGGTGGCAAGGAAATACTATGGTATATATTTGGAGCAATAGCACTTATGGGTGGAGCAGGCAGAGCTTTTGGATTGGATTATTATTTGATGCCATGGATTGGAAAAACTTGTAAAACAATATTATTTGGCAAAAGGACTCCTATTTATAGCAAGAACGCTTAGGAGATGAAATAATGGATGATTTTTGGAATTCCTACCCTGAAATAAAAGAAGATTTGAAATATGTAGTAACAATCATGGAACAAAATGCAAAGTGCAAAGATAAATATATTGAAAACTCTATTTTGGAATTAATGCATTCCGGTGGGAAGATGTTGCGCCCGACTTTTGTCCTCATTTCATCTAGATTTGGAGATTATAATAAAAATAAGGCCCATGCGCTAGCAGCGGTAATAGAAATGCTTCATATGGCAACCCTGGTGCATGACGATATCGTAGATGATTCAAGGCTCAGACGAGGTAAAGAAACTGTTCAATCAAAATATGGGAAGGACTATGCAGTATATATAGGAGATTATCTATTCTGCAAGTGTTTTAAAATACTTGCAGAAAATTCTTCCTTAAAAGATATCAATGTAGATTCAAATTCTATGACTAAGATTTGCATAGGAGAAATAGACCAGTTAAGTTCAAGATTTGATAAAAATATTTCTATAAAATCTTATTTAAAAAGAATAGCCTCAAAAACAGCAGAATTGTTTTCATTAAGCCTTTATTCCGGGGCCTCCTCAAGTAACTGCGACGAGAAGCTTTCTAGGAAACTTTGGCATATAGGTCATAATATAGGTATGGCCTTTCAAATTATTGACGATATACTGGATTATTCAGGTGATGAAAAGAAATTGGGTAAGGCTTCGGCTAATGATTTAAAACAAGGGGTATTGACTCTGCCAGTACTTTACGCACTTTCACTGAAAGATGAAAATTTTAATAATCTGATAAACAAACAACTTTATTCAGAAGAGGACATTGAAAACATTGTTAAATTTGTCAAGGATTCTAACAGCTTAGACAAGTGTATTAAATTAGCCGAAGAGTATTCAGATAAGGCAATAAAGCTAATACTGAAACTTCCGGAATCACAAAATAGGAATATGCTTTTTGATATTACAAAAAAACTTCTAAACAGGGAATATTAAAAAAACCCAGCTTTAATGGCTGGGTTTTTTTACATTACTTTTTTCCATGAATTTTTAAATTCATTTATAACGAGTTTAGTTTTTTCATCTAGATTTTTATTATATACTAAATATATGTTGTAATTTAGGGTTAAATCGTTTATATGCACTTCCTTTATAATACCCTTATCAATCTCTTCTCTTATAACAAGATAGGGTAAAAAGGTTATTCCTTGACCATTAATTATAGAGGCTTTTATGGATTCTGTTGAATCAGCTGTAAATACTACATTTAAATCGGAAAAATGTTTTCCAATATTAATCAGTCTTTTTCTTACAGTTTCATTAGTACCATTGTTTGCATTTAATAAAACAATTTGATATTTTAGTATATCTGCAAAATCTATTTTATCTGGAACATTAAAATCCATACTGGAAGCTAATACTATTCTATCTGTAGTGAGTTTCTCACTTATCACATCTTTGTCCAATGGGCACTTGCACACTAAGCCTAAATGGGAGTTATATTCTGATATATCTGATTCTATCTTATCACATAAATTTGACTGAACATCAAAATTCAAATCAGTAAGCTTTTTCTTCAAAACATATAGAATCTTGGTCATAATATATGGATTTAATACGCAGCAGGCATTAATTTTTATAACATTATTATCCTTTGTAAAATTTTGTACAGCTTCTTCCATTCTGCTATAATTCTGAATAATTTTTTCTGCATATTTTAAAACTAATGCTCCTTCAGGGGTTACAACAATTCCTTTATTACTTCTAAGAATAAGCTTAGCATTTAAACTTTCTTCAAGCTTTTGTATTTGTTTGCTTATTGCAGATTGGGATATATGAGATTTTGCAGCTGCTTTCGAAATACTTTTTGTATTTGCTACTTCATAAAAGTATTTTAAATTTTCTATATTCATCAGAACCCTCCTTCTACATAAATAATAGTGCTACACTAATTAAAGCAATTTGTGGCAGATTAATCAATACAAAATTTGCTATTGCAAGTTTGAAATTTTTTGCCTTAACAGGTTCATTAGAAAATTGCTTAATATTTTTATCTGCCTTAATAAAGGTTAACAATACAAATATATTTATCAGAGGCGTAATTCCTAATAATGACAAAAGCAATATATCAAGGTATGAAATATAATAAAGCACTTTAAAAAGTTTGAGAGCATTTTCCTTACCCAAATAATAAGGAAGAGTGTATCTCTTTTTTAAAATATCTTCTTCTAGATCACAAATATTGTTTGCAAGCATTATGTTAGCAATACAATTTATGGCGGGTATAGAGAACAAAAATATATAAAATATTTCAAATATATTAATATTAATGCTCAATATATTGATTTTAAATATTAATGAAATTATATTAGTGTCAAATATGTGAATATAAACTGATAAAAATATAATAACAAAACCCATGAATATACCGGAAAAAGCTTCCCCTAAGGGCATACGTGAAATTGGGATAGGGCCAAAGGTATAAAAAATGCCAATGAAAAAGGACAGGCCTCCTACTAGCAATATGACTATGTCAGTATTTAAGGTTAATATTATTCCTGCAGTGACTGCAACAATCAATAAAATAAATATAACTTTTAAAACAGTTGAATCTTTTAAGTTATTTCTTACAATCGCATTGTTGACCTCATATTTATAATCACAGTAATTATTAATAGCAGTAGTAGCCATATCAAAAGCTAAAAGAGATATAAACATCAATACAAAAACCTTTATATTAAAGGTATGATATCTATATAAAGCAAATGTTGTGCCCATGGCAAGTGGAATTACACTTGCTAATTTTGTTTGAATTTCTACTAGTTGAAAAAAACTCTTTATTGACAATAATTATCACCTCAATATATTATAACAAATTTAACATAACAATTGTAGCATAATTAAAAAAGAGGTATCTAAATGAGTTTACTGAAATTCAATAAAATTTATTTTGAAACATAGGGCAGGGTCATTAACAAAATTGCATTGCTAAAGCCCTTACAGGGGAACCACTGCAGCCTACAACATTTAAAGGGAATGCAGTAAAATACCAACGCTCATGTGTAAAAATTTCTTTGGGGATAAGCATATCTTCGCACACCCATATGCCAGCCCCAAACAGTGTTAAATGGGAAGGAAGAGCCTTTTCTTCCCCATATCCTCCAATACTCAAACCGTCAATTCCTACACCTTTTACTTTTTTGGAAACCAGATATTTTGCGCCTGTCCCATCTAGATCAGGCCATTCATACATGTATTCCTTTGAGGAGGCTCTTTTCTGTCCCCAGCCTGTACAAAGAATTACTATGTCTCCCTCTTTAATTTTTTTATCATAGGGAATCAAATCTTCATCTGTAATTCGTTCATTAGCATTCTTGTGCAGTAAGTTTATTACTACTGCAGCTCCTTGAAATTTATCTATGGAAATATCATTTATTTTTTTCCCTTCGTTTATAAAGTGATATGGTGCATCTAAATGTGTGGTGGAATGAAGATTGAAATCACGCAGTTCCTCCAGATTATACCCATCATTTGATTGAGTTTTTATCATATCGATTTTCAAGGTAGGCAAGTCAGGCCAACCGGGACAATTAGTGAATATTGGTTTTGAAAGGTCTAATATTTTTGTTATATTTGGAATCATCTTTAAAATCTCCTCGTAAAGTTTTTATATAAAATGGTTAAATATTTAATGCCCAATTAATATATTACTGTAATAATAGCCCAATTAAACAATTTATGATATAATTAATTGAGGATATAAATTATATTATTTGGCTATTAGATGTTAAAGGAGTACAGCGCATGGAAGCAAAACTTGAATTTTTATTTTTTAATAAATACAATGTATCCAGCTATCGGGAATTTCACAAGCATCACTGTTTTGAGCTTGTTTATTATATTAATGGAAGCGGTTCTACAATAATTGACGGTAAAAAATTTTTATTTACAAAAAATACTTTTTGTTTTATGCAGCCCAATACTAGTCATGACCGAAGTATTAAAGAGAGATCAGAAATAATTTCAATTGCATTTTTGCACAATTTACCAATAGAGATAGAGGCTGGTGTGTATGATGATATTGATGGCAAAATTTATTCTTATCTTGATCATATGAAACAGGAATTTTTAGATAAAAAAGCCCACTATCAATTGAAGCTAAATGCAATGATAGTAGAAATTATGGTGGAACTTGACCGCAGGATAAACACTCATAAGCTTACTAAAGATTTAGATTCCCTAAATTATATAAAAAATTATATTGATGTGCACTATAATGAAAAAATTAACCTTGATAGTCTGGCTCAATTATCCTTTTACAGTTACCATCACTTCAGACACAAATTTAAAGAGTTCACAGGACTCTCTCCCAATCAATATGTTATCAGAAAACGTATTGAAGGAGCTATAGAGATGCTTAAAAATACAGATAGAAGTATATCTGAGATAGCTATGGATTGTGGTTTTTCTACCACCGCACAATTTTGTCTGCTTTTTAAAAAGCATGTTTCAAAAACTCCCATGGAGTATAGAAACTATTTTGCTAATAATTTATAAATGAGGTGTTCAAAATGGATTTGCTTCAATTTAAAAAGGTTTTCTATGTAAGAGAAAATAAAGATATTATTAAAAATTTTTCACTAAGTGTGGAGTCAGGAGATTTTATTTCTATAGTAGGAGCTTCCGGCAGTGGTAAGAGCACTTTTTTAAAGCTGTGCTGCCATCTTATAAGTCCAACTGATGGGGAGATAATGTATAATGGAAGGAATATGCTGGAGTATAACCCAATGCTGCTACGTAAGGAAATAAGCTATTGCTTTCAAATTCCTCATCTCTTTGGTGATACGGTGGAGGATAATTTAAACTTTCCATATTTTATAAGGAGTATGAAAATGGACTTTGAAAGAGTGAATGAGCTTTTATTAAGATTCAACCTTGATAAAAGAATTTTAAAAGAGGAGGTTAAAAATCTTTCCGGAGGGGAGAAGCAGAGGATTGCCTTAATAAGGACATTGCTTTTTAAGCCTGAAATGATACTTTTGGATGAAGTGACTTCTGCACTTGATGTGGACAATACTCAAATAGTAGAAAGTGTCATAAATTCACTTAATAAAGAGGGTACCACCGTTTTATGGATAACTCACAGTCCTGAACAGAGCAGGAGATATGCAAATAAATTATTAACCGTAGATTGCGGCGAAATTAAATCCTTGGAGGCAATTATATGAATACAGGAACACAAATCAGTATATCATCTCTTTTAATAGCATCATCCCTGGTGCTTGTATCAATTGTATTTTCACACCATCAAAAGCTTAAGCTTGAAAAGGAAATAATCATTGGAATAGTGAGAGCTGTAATTCAACTTGTTGCTGTGGGTTATGTACTTGAATATATATTTGGCCTTAAAAGTCCGATTTTTACTACTCTTCTGATTTTATTCATGATATGTAATGCTGCCTTTAATGCTGCAAAGAGAGGGCAAGATATCAAAGATGGTGTTTTAATATCGTTTATTTCAATATCTGCTGGAACCATACTTACTCTATCAATACTTGTGTTTTCCGGGGCTATAAAATATGAGCCGTACCAGATGATACCTGTGAGCGGAATGATAATAAGCAATGCTATGGTTGCTCTAGGGCTTTGTTTTAAGCATATGTCCAATGATTTTAATAATAAAAGAGAAGAGGTGGAAACAAAGCTGTCCCTCGGAGCGGATACTCTTACATCATCTATTGAAATAATAAGAGATTCCATAAGGACAGGCATGATTCCTACCATTGATTCCGCAAAGACACTTGGAATTGTAACCCTGCCGGGTATGATGACAGGGCTTATCCTTGCGGGTACTTCTCCGATTATTGCAATAAGGTATCAAATTATGGTTACTTTTATGCTGCTTTCTACTACCGCTATAGCATCTTTTGTGGCTTGCTATCTTTCATACCGAAAGTTTTTCAACAATAGAAAGCAGTTAAGATAACTTATTTAAATCATATGGAGTTTCCTGATATACATAATAGTTAAGCCAGTTTGAGAACAATAAATTCGCATGACTTTTCCATTTTACTATAGGCTTTTTGCCAGGGTCATTATTCATGTAGTAATTTGCAGGTATATTTATATCAAGACCTGCAGCTACATCCCTGTCGTACTCTGCCTTTAAAGTCAAAGGATCATACTCGGAATGTCCGGTAACAAATATCCGCTTTCCTCCTTTTGTGGAAACAAGATAAACACCGGATTCTTTTGATTCTGCAAGTATATGAAGTTCAGGAACTTTTAATAGGTTCTCCTTTTTGATGCCTGTGTGCCTTGAATGGGGAACATAGAATTCGTCATCAAAGCCTCTTAAAAGCTTGGACTTTTTGTAATTAACCGCATGCTTAAAAACTCCAAACATTTTCTCACCAAGAAGGTACTTTGGAACTCCATAATGATGGTAAAGGGCCGCTTGAGCCCCCCAACAGATATGAAGTGTGGAGGTAACATTCTTACTGGTGTAATCCATAATTGCCTTAAGCTCATCCCAGTATTCAACTTCCTCAAACTCCATTTTTTCTATAGGAGCTCCAGTTATTATCATTCCATCATATTTAGTACCCTGAATATCTTTAAAGGTTTTATAAAAAGATATAAGATGATCCTCTGGTGTATTTTTTGATTGGTGTGTTTCTGTGTGTATAAAATCAACATCTACCTGAAGAGGAGTGTTTCCAATCAGCCGGAGAAGCTGGGTCTCCGTTTGTATTTTTGTAGGCATTAGGTTTACAATAGCAATTTTTAATGGTCTAATATCCTGATGGCTAGCACGAACTGAATTCATTATAAAAATGTTTTCATCCCTCAGTGTTTTTGCCGCAGGAAGATTTTTTGGTATTATTATCGGCATGATTCTTCTTCCCTTCTTATTTTATTTTGTTTTTTCGAAGCGATTGTAAAAAAATAAAACCACTTCAATTAAGAAGTGGTTTAAATACAATATTAGCGTACTTCCACTTCTTATCTTTCAGGATAATCCTGCAGGAATTGGCACCATGTATGCAAATGAAACATACTGGTTGCCGGGCTTCATAGGGCCAGTCCCTCCACCTCTCTTGATAAGAAATAAATCGATATTTAGTTTTATCATGAATCTTAACATCTATTTGAGTCTGTGTCAAGTGTTTTTGTGCAGCAGCTTCGGACGAATTTTAATTCATTTTCAGCTTTTTAGTTTAAAAATACTTATTCATTGCAGTATAGATTTATGTTATAATTTAGCTTAAAAAGGGGGGGCAGATATGAATAAAAAAACAGTATGGGCTTTTTTAGCTTGCTTAATCATATTATTAACTGCCTGTAGCAGTAAACAGAAATCTGAAGTTCAAAACAGCACACCATCTCAATCAACTAAAACTGATTACTCAAAATATACCGGTACCTGGGTCACTGAAAGAAATTTAATAGATGATTTTAAGTACGGTATGGTGGCAGGGATAACTGTGGATAAGGATGGAAATATAAAAGGACAGGTAAGTGATGCCACTGAAAATCTAACTCATATTTCAAATATGGATATTAATGGAAAAATTCAAAATGATAAATTCTCCTATAATTTTACTGAGGATGGCTGGGAGCATAATGGAACTATAAACATGGAATTTAAAGATAATAAAATAGTTCTTACTATTGCCTATAATTCAAATTCAAGTAAAAATAATTTATGGGGGATAGGGGAAGGCACTTTTACTTTAATTAATAACAAGACTCAGGTGAAAAGAACTTTAGACAATTTAAAGGACGGGGGACTGCAGGTTATAGAGAACCAATGTTTCAATGTCACCCTTGAGAATTATAGCAAGGTAAAGTTTATTTCTGGATTGAAAAGAGAAGATGCTAACAGCAATGCAAACTTTTATTTAGTAGATGAAAATAATAATGTTTTATACAAGTTTCCTGATTTTTATGGAAATCAAAAGGGTATGATTAGCGACGTTAAGGCAGTATCCTTTGCAGATGTAAATGGTGACGGGCTTAAAGATGCAGTAATAATAGCTGACTATAATAATGGTGTTATCTGCAGCATATATTTTCAGAAGGGGAAAGAGTTTATAAATGATAAAACTCTTGATGATAAAATTAATTCTTCTTCAAATAATAAAAGCATATCGGAAGCAATAAAATATGCTAAGGGAGTGAGGTAATATTATGTATTTTAAAACAAAGGGGAAAGAGAACACAAATGAAACTACTGAGCTGGCTATTAAAACAGCAATAGAAAAGGGTATAAAAAATGTTGTGGTGGCTTCTTCAAAGGGCGGCACTGCAAAGCTTTTAAAAAATGATGCTGGAATAAATATTATAGCTGTAAGCCACGCAAATGGTTATCCAGAAGCAGGAAAAAATGAACTTGACATTGAAACCCGAAACGAGCTTGAAAGTATGGGCATAAAGGTGCTGACTACTACTCATGTTTTAAGCGGTGCAGAAAGAGGAATAAGCAAGGCTTTTGGCGGGGTGAGTCCTGTAGAAATTATGGCTCAGACTTTGAGACTATTTGGGCAGGGAACAAAGGTATGCGTAGAGGTTTCTGTTATGGCTTTAGATGCGGGCTTGATACCATTTGGAGAACCGGTTATTGCAGTGGGTGGCTCAGGATATGGTGCGGATACTGCAATGATACTTACTCCTTCACATGCCAGCAGTATATTTGACGTTAAGATTCACGAAATTATTTGCAAGCCTTCACTTTATTAAAAATGTGAGCCGAATTAACTCGGCTCACTTAAGTTTACTCTAAATTATATATGGTATCACCTAAAAGTTCAGCTTCCTTCATATCGTGAGTTACAAAAATGATGGTTCTTTTATCCTCACTGTATACTCTTAAAAATTGCTCTATTATTTCTTTTTTCAATTTGTCATCCAATCCTTTGAAAGGCTCATCCATAAGAAGCAGCCTGCTTTTATAGGCAAAGGCTCTCGCTATGGCAACTCTTCTTTTCATTCCACCGCTTAACTGTGATGGAAACTTATCCTTAGCTTCAGTTAACTTTACAAGGGTCAGATACTTATCTATGATAGAATTCATATCAACTTGTTTCATGTTTGATTTCAATACAAAAGCTATATTTTGATAAACTGTAAGCTGAGGAAGGAGTCTGTCCTCTTGGAATATGTAGGATATACTATTATCTCTCATAATAACCTCTCCGCTGTCAGGTTTTTCAATTCCGCTTATTATATTAAGCAGCGTGGTTTTTCCGCAGCCGGAAGGCCCTGTAACTACAGTGATTTTATTCTTCATAAAATTCATATTTAAGTTTTCCAAAACTGTATTCTTATCATATGCCTTATACAGGTTCTTTATCTGAACTTCGTAATCATTAACATTTTCCATAACACCCTCCATTAGTTAACGGACAGTTTATCTGTTTTTTTCATGTAATATTTAAAAGCCAGCTCAAAAGCAAAACTGAGTAAAACTACCACCACAGTCCAGGCAAAAAGCTCGGAAGTTTCCAACATGGCCTTGGAGTTTAAAAGATTCAAGCCGATGGAATACTTTGGAGTAGCTAAAACTTCAGAAGTTACGGAAACCTTCCAGCCAAGACCTAAACACATAAGTATTCCTGAAACAATATAGTGTTTAATGGATGGAATATAAATATCTTTAATTATGTATTTATTTTTAACTTTATATATGTCTGCCATTTGAATAAGCTGAAGGTCTACTGATTTTATGCCCTGAAGTACATTTGTATATATTATTGGAAAGCAAATAAGTATTGAGGTAAAAATAGCCACGTTTGTGGATTTAAACCAAACTAAAGCTAAAATAATTATAGACATTATTGGAGTGGACTTAATAGTTATGAGCAGAGGCTCCAAAAGTTCCTCCACATATTTATTAAGCCCTGCAATAATTCCCATAACTACCCCTATACCAATAGATAGTAAAAGACCCAGCAATACTCTTCCAACGCTGCTGAAAACACTTAGCCAGAAATAGCTTTTATAAAAAAGCTTCATTAATACTTGAAACACCTCAATTGGGGACGGCAGTAATATATCGTTATTTATAAAAAGGGAGCAAAGCTCCCAAACAAATATCCAGAATAATAAAATAAATAGTTTTCTACTTACCTTTGTAATAGAAATTTTCATCAGGCAAACTTCCTCCAATGGACTTAGGATCGCTCTGCATCAAAACTGTGAAAAAGCCTGTTAAAGATTTTTTTGCATCCTGGGCACTTATAAATACAATATTTGATCTTGGAATAGCTATTTCTGCTGCTTTAGCATTTGGAAGTATTCCATTCTTTTCTATAAGTGTTCCTGCAGCAGCAGCATTCTTATTTACATAATCTACAGAAGCTTTGTATTTAGCTAAGAAGGCATCCAAATCTGAACCTCTTTTTGCAATAAAGTCGTTTTTGAATATCAAAGTTCCCATTATTAGCTGACTGTCAGCGCCAGAAACTTTTTCCCATTCTTTAGTAAGGTCTAGGGATACATTAAGATCTGTATCCTTCAGCTTTGTAGTGGTTACAAAAGGTTCAGGAAGAACTGCAAGGCTGATTTGTTTTGCAGCTAACGCAGCGGCAACATCGCTGTGCTGAGCTTTCCATTCAATCTTAACATCCTTATCTGGTACCAAACCATTTTTCTGTAAAATATAATTAAGCGCAAATTCAGGAGTACCGCCTTTACCGCTGGCAACTACTGTCTTACCTTTAAGGTCACTGATGTTTTTAACGGTAGTTCCGTTTTCAACAACATAAAGAACTCCTAAAGTGTTTACTGCAGCTAACTTAATACCCTGTTTTGTTTTTGTGTATAAAATTGGTGCTAAATTTGATGGAACTGCGGCTCCATCTACTTCGCCGTTTACAACTTTGGATACTATCTGGTCAGGTGAATCATATAAAGTTATGTCATAAAGATCTTTGTTATCTTCCATCAGCTTAACAATACCCATGCCTGTAGGTCCTTTTAGTACTGCTATTTTTATTTTTTCTTTTGGTGTGGCAGTGCTTGAACAGCCAACCACAAGAACGGTTGACAGCACTAAGACTAAACTAAGTAACAATGTTCCAATTCTTTTTTTCATTATGATACCTCCATATGTAAAATTTATAAGCGTTAATATTAAATACAATTTTTATTATAACATAGACTTTGATTTTTTGGTGAAATTATACATTAAATTGGTGAAAAAGTAAATAATCCAGTGAATAGAATGTAAAAAAATTAGATTTTCTTTTATTTTTACGTTATTACAAAAATAACATAACATTCACATAATTGGTTCATATTTTTATAATAATATTTAGTTATAATTGGATTAAAGAGAAATTAATAGGAGGAGTGGAATAAATGAAAAATAAAAGTATTGCAATAAAAATTTTTGCTGGGCTCATTATGGCAAGTATGGTTATATCTAGCAGCAAAGTAGCATTTGCTGCTAATACAGTGAATGGTAATAATGGTTTTAAAACAAAGCTGGATGCTTTAGTAACAGCAGGAACAATAACACCAGCAGAAGAGACAGCAATAGAAACTGCTTTAAAATTCTCACATAAAGATAATGCTGTGAAGGTGAATAAAGGGAGCATGGGCTTTAATGCAGTAATAAAAACAAAGTTGGACGCACTAGTTACAGCAGGAACAATAACATCGGAAAAAGCAACAGCAATAGAAACAGCTTTAGCTTCAGGCGATAAAGGTTTAGCAGGAATAAAAAACAAATTAGATGCTTTAGTAGCAGCAGGAACAATAACATCAGCAGACGAGACAGCAGTAGAAACTGCTTTGAAATTCTCACACAAAGACAATGCTGTGAAAGTGAATAAAAGGAGCATGGGTTTTAACGCAGTAATAAAAACAAAGCTGGATGCACTAGTTACAGCAGGAACAATAACATCGGAAAAAGCAACAGCAATAGAAACAGCTTTAGTTCCAGGCGATAAAGGTTTAGCAGGAATAAAAAACAAATTAGATGCTTTAGTAACAGCAGGAACAATAACATCAGCAGACAAGACAGCAGTAGAAACTGCTTTGAAATTCTCACATAAGGATAGTGCTGTGAAAGTGAATAAAGGGAGCAGGGGCTTTAACGCAGTAATAAAAACAAAACTGGATGCACTAGTAACAGCAGGGACAATAACATCTACACAAGAGGAAGCAGTGGAAACGGCATTAACTTTCAAATAGGATAATATGTAACTCAATTTAAGAAAACGTTACAAGCAATTAACTTGTGACGTTTTTATTTGTAGTATATTATACTGATTTTATGTTGTAAGACATGCTATAATTAGTTAATAGCATTAGATTATAAGGAGGCTAAATTAGTGAAATTATCAAAGAATATTATTAAAGATTGGCTCATACCAATAATTATAGCAGTCATTTTGGCATTTTTAATAAATAAGTTTTTATTTTTCAAAATAAACGTACCCTCGGAATCTATGTATCCAACTATTATGATTGGTGATAACATTTATGTAACTAGAATTTATAATTCCAACAACATAAAAAGAGGCGATATAATTGTATTTTATTCAGAAGAATTAAAAATGACTTTGATAAAAAGAGTGATTGGACTTCCTGGTGAAAAGGTAGAAGTAAAATCAGATGGTACTGTATGGGTAAATAACTCGCAAATAAAGGAGTCATATGTTAAATATAATGGCGGGAAAACTGGAAGTTTTATTGTACCTGAAGGTAAATACCTATTTTTAGGAGACAATAGAGCTAATTCAGATGATAGCAGGTATTGGGAGAACAGCTATATTTCCAGTAAGGATATACAAGGTAAAGCACAAATTATTGTATATCCTTTTAATAGAATCGGTTTATTAAAATAGAAGTGCTAATGCTTTCTTTTAACATCACAAGTTGATATTCCTAAGAAATAACTAACGGGGCAGTAACGAATAGAACCAGTTATTAATGGTACTAGGCCAATAAGCCCCCACCAGCTTTTGAAATATACACCTAAAAGAATGATTGCTATGCCGAGTACAATCCTAATGATTTGCTCGGTTCTGCCAACATTACATTTCATAATTAAATCACCTCACAGTTATTTTGTTCAATATCTTTGAATTTAATGTATAAAGATAGAGTATTTGTAGGGGGCTAAAAGATGAAAATACTAATAATTAATGGTGGCACAAGGTTAGGCAATACATGGGAATTAACAATGAGGGTAAAAGAACAACTATCATTAATTTCAAATGAAATAGATTATAAAGAGCTGCATTTAAAGGATTTAAATTTACCATTTTGCTTAGGCTGCAGTTTATGTTTTAGAAAAGGGCATAATTATTGTCCTCATAATACAATAATACAAAATTTAATGGATGAAATTGCGAAAAGTGATGGGGTGATTTTTTCAGCACCAACCTATAATATGCAAATGCCAGCATTAACTAAAAATTTTGTGGACCATTTATGCTTTATGCTTCATCGCCCTAGATATTTTGATAAAAAAGCATTAGTAATTTCTACTACCGGTGGTGTAGGGGCAAAGAGCGCAACAAAGAGCATGGCAGGAACTATGATGGGCTGGGGCTTTAATCGCTGTCATCAGTTACCTGTCAGTGTTATTAGTTGGAATGATTATCACCTAACAGAAAAACATAAAAGAAAAGTAAACGATACTGTTAAAAAATTTTATGAAGATGTTAAAGGGAAAAAGCTGCATGCACCTTCATATATGGTTCTAATACCATATAATCTATTTCGAGGTATGAGCTTTGAGTATAGAAAAGGGAAGGAATATGAGATGCGCGATGGAAGCTTTTGGGAAGAAAATGATAGGATTAGCAAAGCCTATGCTTCTAATGTACCTTTGCCTATATATAAAAAAATATTTGGAAATATGGTTTACTTTTTGGCCAAAAAAATATCTAAATATATGATAGTAACATATAGAAAATAATTATATTTTCAATTAGCATCGGTTTTTAATATAAATTGGTGGGTTTTGCCCATAAGGTAGGCTAGTTTAATTATGGACTGTTCCTCCTCTGTCATTTCTCTGTTATACATTTTTGTAAATTGCTTAATTAAATTATAAGTATCTACTTTTTCACTTCCATTATTTTGTGGATTGATCTTGCTTTTTCTATCTGGATTATATATAGAAGTTTTAATTTTTTTATTATAAATACTTTTAAAAACCTCTGCAGTATAATAGGCATCATTCAAAGCATGATGAAATTTATTAAGAGCTTCTATATTCAGTAATTCTACAGCAGTGCCAAGCCCAATATTAGTGCCCTTAGGGCAATTAAGATACTTTGAGGCACAGCGCTGAAGGTTAATATATTCTTTAGGTAGAAGGGAAAAATCTAATTCATGGTATTTTACATTTCTGAATAATTCCTTCATATCTGTCATACCCCATACACATAGCACGCTGGCTTTAGCATTAGTAAACTCAACAAATTCCTTATAGATATCTTTAAAACATGCTCCTGCATTTAATTGCTCCATAGTTAAACCTGTGATTTCTCCTACAAACGGGTGCATAGCGGTATATACTTCAGGCTTTATGAGTTTATCAAAGGTTGAAAGGGTGTTGAAATTTTCGTCTAGTTTTACTGCACCTATTTGAATTATTTCAAAAGGACATTTAGCAGCTGAAGTGTAACCTTGATTAAATTCTAAATCAAAAACAATGTAGTTCATTTTTTATCTCCTAAATATAATTCATATTATTTATTATGCCATTAACGAAAGTGAAAAAATACTTTAAATTGATGTTAGTAAAAAATAAAGAACTGTTCCCAAGGATTCAAACTGCAGATATAATAGAATATGTTATAGATAAAATAGATACATTAAGGAATATAGTCTCAAATATACTAGGAATATGGGTGTAAGCGAATGAAGAAATTTAAAAGGATATATATCGAAATAACGAATATATGTAATTTAAGCTGTAATTTTTGTCCTAAAACAGCGAGAGAGTTGAAATTTATGGAGGAGGATTCTTTTAACCATATAGTAAAAGCCATAAAACCTTATACTGATTATATATATTTTCATTTGATGGGGGAGCCTTTTTTAAACCCTAAATTAAACAGGTTTCTAGAAATCAGCAATGATAACGGGTTAAAGGTTAACATAACCACAAACGGAACTTTAATAAATAGTGTAAAGGATATTTTAATAGCATCCCCTATATTAAGACAGGTTAATATATCTCTTAGCAGCTTTGAAGCAAATGAAAAAGCTGAAGATTTAAATAGGTATATAGATAATATTGTAAATTTTATTATAGAAGCAAATGAGAAGAGCAATATAATTTGTTCAATTAGGTTGTGGAATATGGATGGTGATGAGCTGAAGGGATGTAATAAGGCGAATGCAGATATTTTAAATATGTTAGAAACTAAGCTAAGACTTAGCTTTAGCTTAAGTGAAAGGCTTGAAGGGTGTCATAATATAAAATTAAGGGATAATTTGTATTTAAATATGGCAGAAAAATTTGAATGGCCGGATATTGATAAAGTTATTGCAGAGGAAAAAGTATTTTGCTACGGATTAAGGGATCACTTGGGTATATTAGTAGATGGGACTGTCGTGCCATGCTGTTTAGATAGTGAAGGAAATATTTTCCTGGGAAATATATTTGAAACTTCTCTAAAGGATATACTAGCCTCAGAAAGAGCAAATAATCTGTATGATGGATTTTCAAGAAGATGTGCGGTAGAAGAACTATGTAAAAGGTGCGGATATGTAAAGAGGTACAATATTTGATGTTAGGTGAGATTTTTCAAAATAGGATGAGAAGGGAATACAATTATGAAATTTTATGAATATGGAGATAATAACTTACCACATATTATGTTGATACACGGAGCAGGCTGGTCATATTGGCTATATTTAAGGGAAGCTAAATTATTACAAGATAGATATCATATAATATTACCGGTTATAGACGGGCATGGCGAAGAAGAAAATGTTCCTTATACTTCTACAGAAAAAATTGCGGATCAGTTAATAGAGTATATTGACCAAAACTGTGGCGGTAAACTTTTTGCAATAAGCGGAGTATCTCTTGGTGGGCAGATTACAATAGAACTTCTATCTAGAAGAAAGGATATAGCACAAAAAGCGATTGTGGAAAGTGGACTTTGTATTCCTAAGCCAATTCTTTTAAAATATAGTATATTTATATATAAACTATGTGGCAAATGGCTGTTTTCTAAAACCTTTAATAAATGGATGCTAAAGATAGCTCCAAAACGTATGCGGTTACCTAAAGAGATTGCGGAGTTGTACTTAAGAGATATTGCAGTCATGAAGAGTGAAACCATGAATCGAATTCTTGAGACCTATTGTCAATATAAAATAAAAGAAAATTTAATAGATAGTCAGGCAGACACCATTTACTGGTACGGCAGCAAGGAAATGAAATGTATTAAACAATCCTCTGAACTGTTCCAATCTTATGTTAAAAAGTGCAAAGTAATTGAGTTAAAGGGATATAGTCATTCAGAAATCAGCGCTTATCATCCAGAAGAATGGGTAGAAAAGGTAGAGGAGTTTCTGGTTCGGATTTGATATAAAAAAGTTAAAATAAACATTGAATATGGATAGGCAGGCGCAATAAATAACCATCCACAAAAAATAGAATGGGAGGTTACATAAATTGAGTGAGTATAGCGAGCTTATAAAGAGATTTGATAAAATAAGAGATTATATGCGTGAATTTTACGTATATGGTTTTAAATCTCGAGATAATTTCTCTAAAAAAAAGAGCCTTAGGAGCTATGATAATGAAAAACGAAGAATTGAAAGCTATCTTTCTGATTTTATGTCCTTTCGTCAAAGTAATAGCGGTAAGAATATTTTTTTATCTGTAGATAGTTCAGATATTCCTAATAATCCATTATATCGTGCGTTTAAAGCTAAGACATTCACCAAAAATGATATTACTTTGCACTTTATTATTTTGGATATTTTAAGGGAAGGAAAGTCGCTTTCTGCAAATGAGATTGCAAATATAACGCATGACGAATATTTAATTTGCTTTGAAGAGCCGATAGTACTAGATCTATCCACGATTAGAAATAAACTTTCTGAATATGTAGAAATTGGCATATTAAAAACAGAGAAGGAAGGCAGAAAGCTTATATATTCCATAAATTCTTTTGATATAGATACAGGTAAGCTATCTAATGCACTTACATTTTTTAGTGAGGTATGTCCACTTGGGGTTGTTGGAAGCTTTCTTTTGGATAAGTGTGATTATAATAATAAATATATATCATTTAAGCACCATTATATTATGCATGCATTGGAAAGTGAAATCCTTTATAAACTGACAGATTCTATCCATAAAAAACAAAAAACAGAAATAATAAACCATAGCCCTCACTTCGATACAGATGTGACTCTTGGTATTGTGCCACTTAAAGTATTAATAAGTGTTCAGGGTGGTAGAAGGTATGTAGCAGCGTATAGCTTTAAGTCAAAGGCAATACTTAATTTCAGACTTGACTACATTAAATCTGTTAAGGTGCTTGATGTTGATGAAGAATTTGATGTTTACTTAGAAAAGCTTGATGAGATATTAAAATTTACTTGGGGCGCTTCTTTTGGAAGAGGGCGCAATTTAGAGCACCTTACTATGACCTTGTCTATTCCACATAATGAAAGATTTATAGTAAATAGAATAGAGCGAGAGGGAAGGCATGGTGCACTTACAAAAATAGATGATGCCATTTATAAGTATGATATTGATGTGTATGACTCTATGGAAATGATGCCTTGGCTGCGAACCTTTATTGGAAGGATTATTTCGCTTGAATGTACTAATAAAGCCGTAGTATATACCTTCTACAAAGATTTAGAGGAACTTTTTTCTCTGTACGACGGAGGTGAAGATAATGTTGTTTAGCGAGATTTATAGCGCATACTATAATGCGGTTGCAAGGTTAATAAACAAGGCTATAGATGGAAAATTGGATAATAAATCAGCTAACAAAATTATAAAAGACACAGCGTTTCTTGATAGTTCTATTTTCATATTGCAAGCTATTAAAAGCGAGCAGTGGCAAATAATTACAAAGGAATTTAAAACACCAATAAAAAATAAAACCAGTATGCCAACCACTTTATTGCAAAAACGCTTTCTAAAAGCTATTACCATTGATAAGCGATTTAGATTGTTTGCAGATGAAATAGATGGGCTTGAGGATATAGAGCCACTTTATTATCCTAATGATTTTTACTACTTTGATGTAATTAAGGATGGCGATGCATTTAACGATGAGAATTACTCAAGGATTTTCAAAACTATTTTAATGGCAGTTCGAGAGCAGAAAAGGCTTAAAATAGTTTTTGAAAGTGGAAAAGGGTATTTTCTCGAAAACATATATAATCCGCAGAAAATAGAATATTCAGAAAAGGATGATAAATTCAGGTTGATTTGCAGTGGCAGGTACGAGCCCACCACAATTAATATTGCAAGAATAAAAAGCTGTGAGATTCTTAATCAGGGTTATGAAAATAGTGTAGGATCATTCAAGCGAAAAAAAAATACCGTTATCCTTTATATTTGTAATGAACGAAATGCATTAGAACGCTCAATGCTGCACTTTGCAAACTTTGAGAAAATAACAGAGCAAATTGATGAAAAGAACTATAAAATGGAGTTGTCATATAATAAAGATGACGAAACAGAAGTGTTAATAAGGGTTTTATCTTTTGGACCCATGGTAAAAGTTATACACCCAATCAAATTTAAAAATTTAATAAAAGAGAGATTAGAAAATCAAAAAAAGTTGCGAACAGTTTAAGTTCGCAACTTTTTTTCAATGATAAGGGATAAATTTTCCTGTATATTTAAGTTGCAAGATTGCTTTAGCGTGAAACTATAAAGTTTCTGCGGTGCCCCAGGCTATGCCTTTGGGTATGCCAAGTATAACTTGCTCAAATTGCAGGTTCGAATCCTGCTCTGAGTTTTAGTACTCAGCTTTGGTTGGAGAAGGAACCTTAACAGGTTACAAAGAGGTGTATGATTGAGCTGACACAAATTATCCAGCTGTTAAGTCAGTAAGCATGTTTTAGCCTTGCCGAAGAGTGGATACCGATTTTGAAAGAATAAATTCAGAGCACACGCTCCCGATTTATTTCTCTCATTACTTAAATTCTTTGCCGTGAAAAATATGTGGATAATTTGGCAAACTCAACAAATAAAAATGGAGGAAATATTATGAGAAAAATTATAAACGAGAATCAAAGAGGATTGCTTTTTAAAGACGGTAAATTTGTTAAAATGCTAATGCCAGGAAAATATCGCTTTTGGGGAAGCAATAATAAGGTAGAGGTTTGCCTCATTTCTGAAGAGTTTAAGCTGGCTGGCTACGACCTAGCTGTTTTTTTAAGAGATGAGAATGTGCAAAATGAGATTTCAATTGTTGATGTAAAAGACGAAACACTTATGCTTCATTATATAAATGGTAAATTTTCGCAGTGTTTAACCAGTGGTAAATATACTTTTTGGACTGTTTTTGATAAGCATGAATTTAAAGAAATAGATATCACAAATCCAGAGGTGCAGTCAGATATGCCAAAATTCATTTTTGAGTACATACCAAAATCACTTTTCAAAAAGGTTGAGGTTTCTCAGTTCCAAAGGGCAAGGTTATATTTTGACCAAAAGCTGGTTAGACTTTTGGATGAGGGTACATATTATTTTTGGAATAATGGAACTAAAATTGATGTAGGTTTTGTAGACACAAGGCTTTTACAAATGGATATTGCAGGTCAGGAAATTATGACATACGACAAGGTAACACTTCGCATTAACTTTGTCTGTCATTATAAGATTTGTGACTATGTAAAAATCCATACAGAAATAGAAAATTATCAAGAACAGATGCATATTGCTCTACAGCTTGCACTTCGTGAATATATTGGAAAATATCGCTTAGATGATATTCTGGAAAATAAAGATCAAATATCCGATTTTGTGTTTAAAAAGTTAAAATATAAAGAAAAGGACTTGTTTATAGAAGTTTTTGATGCAGGAGTTAAAGATATTATTCTGCCGGGTGAAATTAGGGATATTATGAATACTGTGCTTATTGCAGAAAAGAGAGCACAAGCTAATGTCATTACAAGACGAGAAGAGGTGGCTTCAACCAGAAGTTTACTCAACACAGCAAAGTTAATGGAGGAAAATCAAACTCTTTATAAATTAAAGGAGCTTGAATACCTGGAGAAAATATGCGAGAATGTTGGTAATATTACTGTAAGCGGTGGAACCGACTTGCTTTCACAGCTTACAAAAATATTAAAAGGAGCATAGAAATGTTAGAGATAAAGGGTAAATTTTGCACTGCTAAGGTGTTCACAGAAAATATAGATGAAGGCGCCATCGCACAGATTAAAGCTCTGTGCGATTTGGAGTATACAAATGGCAGTAAAATCAGGATAATGCCTGATGTTCACGCAGGTGCTGGCTGCACGATTGGAACAACTATGACCATAACCGATAAGGTTGTACCAAATTTAGTTGGTGTTGATATTGGTTGCGGCATGGAAACAATACAAATAGCCAATAAACATATTGAGCTGCAAAAACTCGATAAGCTTATATATGAAAAAATCCCATCAGGCTTTAATATTCGTAAAATTCCACATAAGTATAATGATGAGATAGATCTTAATCAGCTTAAATGCGGGGGCGAAGTTAATCTTGACAGAGCAGTAAAGAGCATCGGTACTTTAGGCGGAGGAAATCATTTTATTGAAGCAAACATGGATGATGAGGGCAGCATTTATATTGTTGTGCACTCAGGCAGCCGTCATATTGGAAACGAGGTAGCAAAGCATTATCAGGATTTAGGCTATCAGCGCTTAAATGGAAATGATAAGCATGCACTTGAAGAATTAATTGCGGATTTAAAGGCCAGTGGCAGAGAAAAAGAAATTCAGTCTGCCATAAAAGAACTTAAAGCTCAAGTGCTTACCACTATTCCATATAGTCTTGCTTATGTAAGTGAGGATTTGTTTGATGATTACATTCACGATATGAAAATCATACAGCAATTTGCAGTGCTCAATCGCAAGGCTATGATAGATGAAATTGTTCGCGGCATGAAGCTTGATGTAATAGAACAGTTTACAACAACACATAATTATATTGATACTGAAACAATGATTTTGCGAAAGGGTGCAGTATCGGCACAAAATGGAGAAAAGCTTTTAATTCCAATTAATATGCGTGATGGAAGTCTTATTAGTTTAGGGAAAGGCAACGAGGATTGGGATTGCTCTGCGCCCCACGGTGCAGGCAGGCTAATGAGCCGTACTCAGGCGAAACACACATTTACTCTATCTGAATTTAAAAAGCAGATGCAGAATATCTTCACAACCTCAGTCAGCAAAGCTACACTAGACGAATGTCCTATGGCATATAAGGATATGAGCGATATTGTAAACAATATTGGATCAACTGCTGACATACTAAAAATAATTAAACCTATATACAACTTTAAGGCAGGCGAGAAGGGGCTTTAGTGATATGAATATTACAATTCCAAAACAAGTGAATATAGCAATAGAGCTTTTACAAAATAATGGTTATGAAACATACATTGTTGGTGGTTGTGTTAGAGATTACTTAATGGGAAAACAGCCTTCTGATATTGATATTACCACAAGTGCAAAACCACAGGAGACTATGCGTGTGTTTGAGGATTACAAGGTTATTGAAACAGGAATCAAACATGGAACAGTCACTGTGATTATTAACTCTTTACCACTTGAAATAACTACATATAGAATTGATGGTGATTATTCTGATAATCGTCGTCCTGATGATGTTAGTTTTACAAAAAGTCTAAAGGTAGATTTGGCTAGGCGTGATTTTACAATGAATGCCATTGCGTATAATCCGCAAGTTGGTTTTGTAGATTATTTCGGCGGTCAAAATGACATTCAAAATAAAGTTGTTCGATGTGTGGGAACTGCAAAAGAACGCTTTGGAGAAGATTCGCTTAGAATTCTGCGTGCATTGCGCTTTTCATCACAACTTGGGTTTGAAATAGAAAGAGAAACAAGTAAGGCTCTATTTGTGCAAAGGGGACTATTAAAAAATATCTCTGCCGAGCGTGTAGCAGCAGAACTGAAAAAACTGTTATTAGGTGAAAATGTTAAAGAAGTTTTTGTGCAATATGCAGATATAATTGGTGCTGTTATTCCGGAAATTTTACCTATGAAGGGCTTTGAACAAAGCACTCCATATCATATCTATGACGTTTTAGCACACAGCATAGTTGCAGTCCAAAATATAGAAAAGGTCCCTTATTTGAAAATTGCAGCATTACTTCACGATATTGGAAAACCAAAAACATTTAGCAAGGACGAAAAAGGTATTGGACATTTTTATGGTCATGCGGAGATTAGCATGAAGATAGCTGACAGTATTTTATCTCGGCTGAAGTTCGATAATTTTACAAAACAGAGGGTGGATACCCTAATAAAATACCACGATGTACCAATTGAGCCAAATGAAAAATCGGTAAAGAGGTGGCTTAATAAGCTGACACCAGAAATATTTTTTGAACTTTTAGAGCTAAAACGAGCGGATAATCTTGCACAAAACCCTGCATACTTTGACAGACAGCAAACTACATATAAGGTGAATGAAATTGCAAACAAAATAATTGCACAGGGGGAGTGTTTTTCACTTAAAGATCTCAAAATAGATGGAAAAGATTTAATTGCTCTTGGCATTCCAAAAGGCAAAGTAATTGGTGAAACTTTAAATAAACTTTTGGACTTTGTTATTGATAAGAAGTTGGAAAATGACTATCAAAGCCTTGCTGATTATGCAAAACTATATATTATAAGATAGTATATAATGGCAGTAACAAACATAAAATTAAAAATAATATTTTTAAACACTATTGTTAGTGACCTTCAAAGGTGATAAACTTATTAAAGTAATAAGATATCAACCAGGCGATGGAGTTCGCCTTTATATGCTAACAAGCTAATGACTCCTACGAATGGTTAATTTATACCATTTGTAGGAGTTCTTCATATTTCGGAGGTATATTATGTTAAAATATATTTATATTTTTATCGGTGGAGCGTTAGGCGCAGTTTTAAGACTTGCAATAAAGAATATTCACATATGGAATTATCACGAAAATATTCCTCTCAATACGCTTATTATAAATATAACCGGAAGCTTTATTCTTGCTTTGTTTCTAACATTTGCTTTTGAAGTAATGGAGGTTGATGCGGATATCCGCCTAGGTGTGTCAACCGGTTTTCTTGGTGCTTTTACAACCTTTTCAACTCTCTGTAAGGAAACTGTTGCATTAATGGTAAGTGGTGAATATTTTTCAGCAATCTCATATCTGACGGTATCCACTGTGTTGGGGCTTACAGCAGCATATTTAGGGATTGTCTTAGCTAGAGAGTTAATTTTAAAGCTTGTTAGAGGGGGAATAAGTGAGGGACAACTGGATATTGAGGGTGAGGTCAGATGATGGAATATATTTTAGTTGCAGGCGGAGGTGCATTAGGAAGTCTTGCAAGATATTTAATTGGAAAGAGAATCACAGAAAAGGCTAAAACAGATTTTCCTAAAGGAACCTTTTTCATCAATATAACTGGGGCGATACTTTTAGGAATAGTAAGCTCAATTGGGCTCAACGAAAATATGTATACATTATTTGGCGATGGTTTTTTGGGAGCCTATACTACATTTTCAACCTTTATGTATGAAGGTTTTAATCTGTTTCAAGATGATGAAAAATTGAATGCTTTTGTTTATATTTTAGGCTCGCTTATACTAGGCATAATTGGTTTTATTGTTGGCGTTGAAATAGCAAAGCTTATAAAATTAATTTAAAGGAGTGTTTTGAAATGGAGCTGAGTAGAGAATGCAAGATAATAAAAATTTACATTAGTGAGGATTCGAAATATAAAGGACATAATCTTTATCATGCTATTGTTCATAAAATGGCAGAAATAGGTATGGCAGGAGTAACTGTAACAAGAGGGATAGAAGGCTTCGGTCACGAAAAACGAATTCATAGTACACGCATTGTAGATATTTCTCTTAAACTGCCAATAATTGTTGAGATAATTGATACTCCTGAAAAAATTGAGATTGCGCTCCCTATAGTAAGTAAAATGGTTAATGATGGGTTGGTTATTGTAATGGACGTTGACGTGGTTAAGTATGGAAAGGAATCTAATGAATCCCACTGATTCTACACGAAAATTCAAATGTTAATAAAAATAACTTATACTAAATAAAATATATAACTATTAAAGGAAGGTGTGATTAATATAAATACAAATCATGAAAAAGAAAACAATAAAAAATCAGTTTCGGGAACGAAAAATACTAATATGTTATTAGCTGCTTTTATGCTCTTTATTTTTCCAATAATATCTGTATTAATGGGAGTATTTATAGGAGAATATATAGGAAAATCCATTGGAGCTTCTATTAAAATTTCTGAGACAATAGGAGGAATATTGGCATTTGCTTTAGCGGTGTTAGTAATAAAATTATTTGACAAATCTGCAAAAGTAGATGAAAATGCGGAAAAAATTTATTGGGAAGATTTATAGAAAAAGTTGCTGGTATAATGATATTGATTAGCAGCTCTTAATTAAAGCAGCATATTTTAAACAAATATTAAATATATTAAAGTCTAAAAATAATTATTTTATTATTCTTAGGCTTTTTTAAATTGGCATTTGACAATAAATTTCAAAAGTATTAAAATTAAAATGGCAAATGCCATTAAAATAAATATAAGACGAGAGGATTTTATGTCAGATTGCAACATGTCCATCAACATGAAGGCTCTCTATATAACTAATAATTATAATTAGATGATGTAATAGTTTTATGAAAGACAAAGAGGGAGGTGAATAAAATGTACTCAGAGAAGGCAATGAAAAATTTTGAAAATCCGCAAAATGCTTATCGCATGTTAGATGCCGATGCCGAAAGTAGTGTTGGAGAGCCTTGGTGTGGAGACTCCTTGAGGATGTATATCAAAGTTAACGATAATGTCATTGAAGATATCAGTTATCTTGCGTTTGGTTGTGGTGCATTGATTGCTACATCCAGCATGACATCCATAATTGCAAAAGACAAAACACTTGAGGAAGCGTTAAAGATTAGAGAACAAGATATTGTTGAAGCTTTGGATGGACTGCCAGAAGTAAAGAGGAATTGTTCAAGTCTAGCTGTAAATGCATTGAAAACGGCAATTCAAGTCTATGAAGATAAACGTGCAAAACCCAAAATTCAAAGCATGCAATGGCCATATTGAATTCTTTTATAAATTGCAGTTTAAAATAATTTAATTAGTTATAAGTGAGCATAAGAATGAATTAACATTCATTCTTATGCTGTTTTTATAATTGGCATTTGACAATTAAAAAATATTGATGTAATATTAAATTGGCAAATGCCAATATTAACTTAGCATAAGAGATGATTTTATGGAAGAGTGTATCACATGTCCATCTAGCGCTGGATGTTCAAAGAATAAGGAAAGTTGTATGGTTAAAAACAATACTTTAATAGTAACAAATATAATAAAAAATTTGGAGGGATAGTAATGAAAATAGGGATTTCATCAACAGGAAAAACTACAGAAAATTTACTAGACATGAGGTTCGGAAGATGTGAATATTTTCAAATTCATGATACTGAGAGTGGAGAAGTTAAAATTTTAGAAAATAAAGGCCAAAGTTCCAGTGGAGGTGCAGGTATTGCTGCATCTAATCAATTGATTGATGAAAAAGTAGATGTTATTATTACTGGTAGTCTTGGACCTAATGCTTTTGAACTTATCAAAAAAGCAGCAATTAAAGCGTATAAGTGTGAAAATGTAGCTATAAGCTTCGTGCTCGAGAAATATAATAATAATGAACTTGAAGAAATAATAAATTCTGGCCCTGCACACCATTGATGAGGCTATTAGATTGGAGATGATTATATAGTGAATATAGCAATACTTAGTGGAAAGGGAGGTACAGGTAAAACTACAGTATCTACAAATCTTGCTCTTGCACTAAGATCAAATTATATAGATTGTGATGTAGAAGAACCAAATGGTTTCTTGTTCTTAAAACCCAAAATAGATAAAACAGAAAAGGTTTTAGTAGAGTATCCTGTTATAGATGATAATAAATGCACTTCTTGTGGAGCTTGTGTAAATGTATGCCAATTTAATGCTCTTGCTAAGGTGAATAACGATATTATTGTTTTTGAAAAGTTATGTCATGGCTGTGGGGCATGTGATATTGCATGTAAATATGATGCTATAACTTATAATAATAGACAAATAGGTAAAATTGAAAGTGGTCTTATCAGAGATATAAATTGCAACAGGGGGGTTTTAAATATAAGTGAACCTATGGCAGTACCTGTTATAAGAGAACTTCTTAAAAATTTATCAGGAGAGATTAATTTAATTGACTGTCCTCCTGGAACTTCTTGTAATGTAGTAAATGCCTTAAAATATGCAGATGCTGCAATACTTGTTACAGAACCTTCTGCTTTTGGGCTTCATGATTTGAAAATGGCTGTAGAACTTGTAAAAATGTATAATATACCCTTTGGTATAGTTATAAATAAAGATGATGGAAAAGATAATATAGTAAAAAAATATTGTAGATTACAAGAAATAAAATTAATTGGTACTATACCTTATAGCAAGGATACTGCAATCCTTTATTCTAGGGGAGAAATATTATATGATGATTTGTATCATAAGATATTATTTGATAAGCTCTCAAAGGAAGTAAGGGCGGTGTTATTTTGGAATTAGTTGTTTTAAGTGGAAAAGGCGGCACAGGTAAAACCACCATTGCAGCATCATTAGCTGAGCTAGCTAATGATGCTGATGTAACGAGAATAGATTGTGATGTAGATGCTCCAAATTTTTATATGTTTTATAAAGGAACAGACATTGAAAAGAGAAATTTTATTGGTGGGAAAAAAGCTGGTATAAATAAATTAATGTGTGAAAAATGCGGGAAGTGTGAAATAGTTTGTAAATTTCAAGCTATTGAAAACTTTAAAGTGAATTCATTTGTCTGTGAAGGGTGTGGAGCTTGTACATTGGTTTGCCCGCATAATGCAATAAAATTGAAAGATGAAAAAACAGCTGATGTATTTATTACCAAATTGGATAAAGGAATAATTTCTAGGGCAGAGATGGAAATAGGTAGCGATGGCTCAGGAAAATTAATAACTCATCTAAGAAAAAATGCTAAAAGATTTAGTGATAATGAGAAATTAACTATTATAGATGGTTCACCTGGCATTGGATGCCCTGTTATAGCATCAATAACAGGAAGCGGTGCTGCATTAGTTGTTACAGAACCTACAAAATCAGGACTTGAAGATTTAATGAGGGTTGTAGAATTATGCGAACACTTTAGAGTATTTACCATGGTATGTATAAATAAATATGATATAAATGAGGAAGTAGCTAGAGAAATCGAGAACTTTGTTAATGATAAAGCTTTAAAATTAGTAGGTAAAATTCCATATGATGATACCGTTATGAAATCAATAAATGAGTTAAAGCCCATAACTTATTATAAAGAGAGTATAGCAGAAAGAGCCATTGAAGATATGTGGGGTAATATAAAAAAATTAATATAAATATTAAATAAAACATAGGGAGGAATTGTAAATGAAAATAGCAGTTGCAAGTGAAGGAAAGTATGTAAGTGGACATTTTGGACATTGTGAAGGTTTTACAATTTATGATGTAGAAGAAGATAAATCACTAAATAAGGGTTTTACTCCCAATCCAGGGCATAGACCGGGGTACCTTCCAGTATTTCTAAAGGAATTAAATGTAAATGTTATTATTGCAGGCGGAATGGGGGAAACAGCACAGCAGTTATTTAATGAAAATGGAATTGAAGTAGTAGTTGGTGCAGAAGGTTTTAGTGATGATGCAGCACAAAAATATATAAATGGTAAATTAAAATCAACAGGTAGTGTCTGCACAGAACATGAACATGAGGGACACTGTAATGAATAATTATATAGGATGATGTTATGAAGGATGATTTAATATCTTATAAAAAGCTCTTGGTAAAAAATGGGTACAAATTCACAATTGGTAAGAGGATGGTTTTAAAAACTGTTTTAGATAGTAAAACGCATTTAAATGTAAAAGAAATATATGAAAAAACAAAAGAAAAACATATAGGTCTTGCTACGGTTTATAGAGCTTTAAAGGTATTTAATGAGTTAGGAATAGTAAAAGAAATAAATATTAATGGTATAAGCTATTATGAAATGAAAATATTTAGTGGAAAACCCCTGCATATTCATTTTAAATGTTATAAATGTAATAGTATAATTGATATAGATAGTCAAAGTATAAACTTTGACTATCTAAAGTTAAATAAGAAAATTGAAGAAGAAAATAATTTGGAAATATATGATTCAAATATTATGTTTATGGGATTATGTAAAAAATGCAGGGAGGAATTAAAATGGCAAGACCAACAAAATTCAGAGCAGTAGAGTTTTTTCCAGAAGACACTTATTTTGTTCCCTGGGGGAAGCCTAAATGTGAAATTGAAGAGGTAGTATTAAAGGTAGAAGAACTTGAGGCTATGAGGCTTAAGGATATTGAAGAGCTGAACCAAGAAGAGTGTGCTGAAAGGATGCAGATATCAAGGCAAACATTTCAAAATATCATAGACAGTGCAAGGAAAAAGTTAGCTGTTGCTTTGACAGAAGGAAATGCCATAAGGATAAGTGGCGGTAACTACAGGGCAACATTTTGCAAATTTAAATGTCATAATTGCGGGAATATATATGAAATAAATTATGAGCAGGACAGGTATATTTGTCCGGCTTGTGGCTCTGAGAAAGTCATATGTGGAAAGAAAGCAAATTTTTGTACGAAATGGTGCAAAACAAAGGATTGAGGTGAGTATATGTATACTTGTGCTATGTGCAGTGAACATTACTGTAAAATTGGAGAATTTGAAAAACTACCACTTAATTGTCCATGCAATGAAAAAGAAGAACAGGAAAAAATAAAGAAATTATATTCTGAAGAAGAAAATCATAAATTAGCATATAACTCTGCGTTGGTTGAAGCAGAAGGATACTGCAGGAAAACACGACTTGAAGAGACAATTGATTTTGCAAATAAATGTAACTTTAAAAGGTTAGGTGTAGCCTTTTGCGTTGGATTAAACAATGAGGCAAAAATATTATGTTCAATCCTAAAAAATAACGGTTTTGAGGTTAATTCTGTAGTTTGTAAAAATGGAAGTATACCTAAGGAATATATAAAAATTAAAGATAGTGAAAAAGTAAGACCAGGTACTTATGAATCAATGTGTAATCCAATAGGACAGGCAATATTATTAAATAATGCTAATACGGATTTGAATATCATTTTGGGATTATGTGTGGGACACGATTCACTATTTATTAAACATTCTGATGCACCTGTAACAGTTTTTGCTGTTAAAGATAGAGTACTTGCACATAATCCTATAGGCGCACTATATCTTTCAAATGGTTATTATAAAAACAAATTGTATAAATAATAGAGGAATGTTATTATGGAAAAAATTAGAGGCTCTAAAATTAAATAAAAGCTAACCAATATATGAGTTATTATCATTTGACAATAACTTCAAATAGTATTAAAATAAAATTGGCAAATGCCATTAAAATACATATAAGAGGAGAGGATTTTGTGTCAGATTGTAATACATGTCCATCAAATGGTGGATGCGAAAAAGATAAGGAACAGTGTATGATAGAAAACAATCCAATGAATAAAATTAAAAATGTTATAGGAGTTATGAGCGGTAAAGGTGGGGTAGGAAAATCCACTATATCGGTAATGATAGCTAAACAATTGAACCAGCTAGGTTTTAAGGTAGGAATTCTGGATGCGGATATTACAGGTCCAAGCATACCAAGATTAATTGGATTGAAAAACAAAAAGGCACAGGGTACAGAGGAGTATATTTATCCTGTAGAAACAGAAGACGGAATAAAAGTTATGTCATTAAACTTCTTAATTGAAGATGAAAATCAGCCTGTTATTTGGAGAGGACCAGCAATTGCAGGTACAGTTAAACAATTTTGGACTGATGTACTATGGGAAGACTTGGATTACTTATTAATTGATATGCCGCCGGGCACAGGTGATGTTCCACTAACTGTGATGCAATCTATTCCAATAAACGGTCTAGTTATGGTATCTGTACCTCAGGATCTTGTTTCTATGATTGTTTCCAAGGCAGTAAATATGGCAAAAAAAATGGATATCAATATTTTAGGTATTATAGAAAATATGAGCTATATAGAATGTCCAGATTGCAACAAAAAAATAAAATTGTTTGATGGAAAAAATACAGATGAATTTATAAAGGAAAATGATTTATTCCTTCTAGGAGAATTGCCAATGATAAATGCAATATCTAACTTATCAAGCAATGATTACAAAAGCACAACTTTGGATTTATGGAACATATTTAATCCTACAGTAATGAACATTATAAAAAGATTAGAAGAGGTAAAATAATTAAAATGTCAAGACCAACAAAATCTGAGCAGGATATAAATGTATGCCTTGCTTGCGGCTCAGAAAAAATAATATGCCGTAGAAAGACTGATTATTGTACGAAATGGTGTAGAGAGGATAATAGAGATGATATTACTTAATATACCTGGTTATAAAAGGATTGAAGTAAGAAATGTTGTGTTTGACTTTAATGGAACTATTGCTGAAGATGGAATTTTAATAGATGGAATAAAAGAAAAAATAAAAGAGCTATCAGATAAAAATGTCAATATCTATATTCTTACAGCAGATACTTATGGCAGCGTAAGAGAACAATGCATAGGCTTGCCGGTAAAAATAGAAACTTTTGATAAAGAAAATGCATCAGGAGAAAAAAAGAAAGTAATTGAAAAGCTTGGATATGATATCACCGTAACCATTGGTAATGGCAGAAACGATTTGGAAATGTTTGAAAGCAGTATTATATCTATTGCGGTTATAGGCAAAGAAGGATGTTTTGCTAAAACTTTATTTGGAGCCGATATAGTTGTAAACAATATAATGGATGCTATTGAAGCATTACTTAAGAACAATCGAATTAAAGCTACAATGAGAACATAAATTTATATAAATAAAAAATATGGGGGGTTATCATTATGAAAAAAATAGGAATTATCATCTGTGGACGTTATCAGACTTGTGCAGGAGGCAAATGCTTTAGAGCTTTAAGAGAACGTGCGGGAGGTTTTTCAGTTTATTCTCCAGATGAAGAAGTTGAAGTTGTTGGATATTCATATTGTGGTGGATGTCCGGGCGGTAACATTGAATACGTTCCAGCAGAAATGATTAAAAACGGAGCGCAAGCAATTCATCTTGCAACAGGCTTTGTGGTTGGATATCCACCATGCCCAAGGATTGAAGAATTTAAAGAGTTTATAGAAAAACACTATAATATACCAGTTGTTGTTGGAACACATCCGATTCCTATGAAGTATTTCTCCGATCATGAAAAAATGACGTTTTGGAAAAATATGGGAATGGATAAGATTGCTCCAGTACTATTTAAAGACACAGAAGTAACGATGAAAGATTATGATTGATTTTAGATCTGCTATTGCATGACTTATTAAAGCCTAAAAGTAATTAAATAATTATTTTTAGGCTTTTAAAATTGGCATTTGACAATAATTTTAAAAAGCATTAAAATAAAAGTGGCAAATGCCATTAAATCCACTATATCAGTAATGATTGCTAAATTATAAAATAGGAGGAATAATATGAAGGATATAAAAATACTAAGAGATGAAATGATTAAAATGAAGAAATGGGCATTAGTTGGAGCGTCGCCAGATGAAAGCAAGTTTGGATATAAGATATTAATGCAACTTAAAGAAAAAGGGTATACAGTGTATGGTATAAACCCTAAATATGATGAAATAAATGGAGTTAAAATTTATCACTCATTAAAGGAATTACCAGAGCAGGTTGATGCGATAAACGTTATAGTAAACCCTGCAGTATCACTAAAGACTATAGATGATATTGTGGAATGTAAAATAAAAAATGTTTGGTTTCAACCTGGTTCATATAATCCAGAAGTTTTAAACAAGGGTAAAAAAAACGAACTAAATATGGTTTTTCATGAATGTTTATATGTAGAATTAGGCAAAATTTAAAATCATATAAATACTAACAATATTACAATAGGGCATTTAGAAATTATCTTCAGATATAACATTTCAAAATTAAAACTAAGAGGTATTTATGCAAGTCATTGTACTGATTTAAGTTCTAAAATAGCACTATCTAAATTTTTTGATATGAAAGAAGTAGGGGTAGGATTAGAACTGAATTATCTTTAAATTACTATTTTGTTATATAATTTTTTTATTTGAGGTAGGGGAAATATATATGACTATAAGTTCAATATCCAATCCAAATACTTTTAAGGTCTTTGACAAAAGTACAAACAAGACATATTATGGTTGCGACCAGGAATGGTATACTACTGAGTGGCAACGTCTTTCAGGCTGTGGGCCGACAGCAGCATCTAATATTATTCTTTATCTAAATAATATTAAATCTAATTTTGGATTAGAACAAAATTTAAATAGTAAAGAAGGCTGTTTGTCTCTTATGGAAGAAATATGGAAGTATGTTACCCCCACAGAAGAAGGCATAAAAACAACTAAAATGTTTTATGAATCTCTGCTTACTTACACGAAGTCAAAATGGTTAAATGTTGAGTTTGAATTCTGTGATTTGCCCGAAGACAAGGTTCTACGTCCTGCATTTCCAGTGATATTGAACTTTATAGAAGGAGCACTGTCCAATGATGCTCCTGTAGCATTTCTAAATCTATGTAATGGTGAAGAAAAAAAACTTGAACGGTGGCATTGGGTTACAATAATTTCACTTGAACATACAGAGGATGGAAAGAGTGCATTTGTAAAAATTTTAGATGAAGGACAGATAAAAGAAATTGATCTTGCGTTATGGTACAAAACTACAACACTTGGGGGAGGATTTGTTTATCTTACATTTTAATGTATGACGGAATTAGCCTCAGAAACTTTGTTGTTCATAGTTAAATTGATGGAAACAAATTATACTGATGTAACTTTCATAAAAGATGAGAATCGAGGTGAATAATGATGTATTCTGAAAAAGTAATGGAACATTTTAGGAGGCCTCAAAATGCGCATAGCATGCCAAATGCCGATGCTCAAGGTAGTATTGGAGATCCTTCCTGTGGAGACTCTTTGAAGATGTTTATAAAAGTTAAGGACAATGTCATCCATGAAATTAGTTACCTTGTATTTGGTTGTTGTGCATCGATTGCTACATCCAGCATGACATCTATAATTGCAAAAGGCAAAACACTTGAAGAGGCATTAGAGATTACGGAACAAGATATTATTGAAGCTTTAGATGGATTGCCAGAAGAAAAGAAACATTGTTCCAATTTAGGTGTAAGTGCTTTGAGGATTGCAATCCAGGACTACATGGATAGACAAGGAAAATCAAGAATTCAAATAATGCAAATGGATATGTCAAATTACGTTTCTACTATTAAAAACAGAATAGTAAATTACATGATGTATCGGTTATATAAAAAATGATTTCCATTGAAGCAATAAATACGAAATGATGGAGTTGATAAAATGAAGAAGCAGTGTGCTATTGGAATTGTGACAAAGATAAATGGAGAGTTTGCTTTTGTAAGACCGACTGCTCATACTGCCTGCGATAGTGGTCATTGTTGTCAGGGCGAGGGTGTATCAAAAGTGGTTCTCGAAATGAAGAATGAAATAAATGCTGTTGTTGGAGATAAGGTTATTTATGAAGCTAAAGAAGTGGGTATGCTTATTGTAGCATTTATACTTTTTGTAATGCCGCTCATTCTAGCATTCTTTGGAGCTGTAATGGGATATTATATATCAGGATCATTGGGAATCAATGCATCAACAGCTTCTATAATTGGTGGGATATCGTTATTTATTATTTCAATAATAATTATTAAAATATTCGATAGATTCGTATCAGAAAATTCGAATCTAAGACCTGTAATTATAAAAAGAGCGTAATATTTAGTGCAATATAATTTAAATTTAAATAGAAGATAAATTCATGAAAACGAGTGTTCAATGAGAGATGTTTTGATAAGACTATCAAAATACTATTAAATGAAAGTTATAGGTAAAGCGCATGATAATAAAAACTTTAGTGGAAAACACGACGGCTTCAGATGAACTTGGAGCTGAACATGGACTTAGTCTATACATAGAAACAAAGAATCACAGACTTTTGTTTGACTTGGGAGCAAGTGAACTGTTTATAGAAAATGCCAAGAAAATGGGTGTTGATCTTTCTGCTGTTGACATGGTTATTATTTCCCATGGGCATTATGATCATGGAGGAGGTCTTAAAGCCTTTTGGAACGTGAATTTGAAAGCAAAAATATATATGCATCATAATGCATTTGATAAACACTATGCAAATAAACCAAGTGGAGAAAAGGTCTATATTGGTTTGAATGAAGGATTAGTTCAAAATGACCGCTTTATTTTTGTCAGGGATTATATGATAATCGATGATGAACTTGAATTGTTTTCAAATGTCAAAGGTATGAGATTTAATCCCTCAGGAAATCAAGATCTATTAATGGAATCTGATACCTTATTGGTTCAGGATGATTTTGCTCACGAACAGAACCTAATCATTAATGAGGACGGTAAAACTTTGTTAATAGCTGGGTGTGCTCATAATGGAATTGTGAACATCTTGGACCATCTTTATAATCTGAAAAACGGTTTTCCAAGTTATGTTATTGGAGGATTCCACTTGTATAACCGCTCAAGAAACAAATTTGAAGAGCCTTCATTAGTCAGCCAAATAGGTGAATACCTTAATAATACAGGGGCAGAGTGCTATACATGCCATTGTACAGGAATTGAACCCTATAAAAATTTAAAAGACATTATGGAAGAAAAAATTCAATATTTAGCAACCGGAATTACAATAACAATATAATGACGCTATTTTTGTTTTATCCAAATAAAATACAAACAAGGTATTGTACATAAAAATGAAGAGGAGATGTAAAATGTATATTGCTGTAGCTGCTGATGGGAAAAAATTAGAAAACGAAGTTTCCAAAGCATTTGAATCATGTGAGTATTTATTAATAGTGAATATGTCTGATATGAGTGTTAATGCTGTTAAAAATGAAGACCATTCTTCTGTAGAAAATCTCGCTAAAAAAGTAGTAGACTTTGATTGTGAAGCAATCATTACCGGAGAATTAAATCCAACAGTATTTAATATCTTAGCTGGAGCATGTATAACAAGATATTTTGGTTTTGGACATTCTACATTAAAAGCACTTGAATTAATGGAAAAAAATTTACTAAAGTTAATTAGAAATCAGGAGGGAACCGATGAATATGATGGAGAACATCATAATTCTTGATCAAATAATGTATAATTTACTAAAATAAATCGAACTAACAAAGAAATGGAGGAAAAAAGTGAATACGCAATTAAACTTACTTTATTTTAGTGCCACTAATACAACAGCTCAAGTTGTCAAAGCAGTAGCTGATAGCATGGATAAAAGTTATAAAGAGTATGATATAACTTTGCAGAGCAATAGAGAGTGCGATATTGTTTTTGATGAAAATGATATGGTTATTGTAGGAGTACCTGTATATGGGGGAAGGGTTCCGGCATTTTTAACAGATTACTTTACAAGAGTAAAAGGAAATAATACTGCTGCAGTTTTTATTGTAGTTTATGGGAATCGAAATTATGATGATGCATTATTAGAATTAAGACACACATTTGAAAGAAATGGTTTTATTGGTGTTGCTGGTGGGGCATTTATTGGGGAACATTCATTTACGAATCAGGTAGGAACTGCAAGACCAGATCAAAATGACATGGAAATTGCTCACAAGTTTGGTGCAGAAATAAAAGAAAAATTATCAGTTATCAAAGACGTGTCTAATCTGTCTAAGCTTTTTGTAAAAGGGGACTTTCCGTACAAAGAAAGAAAGCCCAAGTTACCTATGATACCAGAAACAAATGATCAGTGTACAAACTGCGGAATATGTGCAAAGTATTGTCCAATTGGGGCAATAGACATCAATAATTTCAGTAAAATAGATGCTGCGAAATGCATCAGTTGTTGCAGTTGCGTTAAAAAATGTCCTGTAGGGGCTAAATCTATAAATCACAAACTATTTAAGAAAATCACTCAAGGATTAATCGATAACCTTAGTAAAGTTAGACATGAGCCGGAACTTTTTATTTAATCAAATCTGTTAAAAATTAAGACCATTCTTCTGTAGTAAATCTCGTTAAAAAATAGCACTAAAAAAATTATTTTGGAAATTATTTTAAAAAAAGTATAAAAAAATAAAGAGTACACAAAATAAAACAGGAGGTGTTTTATTTTGGAAATAACTTTATCACAAAAAGAAAGAATGTTACTAGAGGATCAAAAAAGCCATGAACAAATTTGCATAGAAAAATATAACAATTATGCAAATCAAACAAAAGACAATCAATTGAAACAAATATTTAATGCGAATGGGCAAGCAGAAAGAACACATCTTGATAGCATTAATCAATTGTTAAGCGGTAAAATTCCTCAAATGAATCAGCAGCAAAATCAAAGTTCAGGGAAAACTATGGGAAATCAAGGTTCCACCACCAATATGAATAATACTCAAACAGGTGGAGTTAATTTATCTGATGCTGACATGTGTACAGATTTATTAATGACAGAAAAATATGTTTCAGGAGCCTATGATACTACAATTTTTGAATTTAGAGATACTAAAGCTCGTGATGTATTAAATCACATACAAAAAGAAGAACAAAAACACGGAGAAGCTTTATTTCAATATATGGAAAGTAAAGGTATGTATAACGTTCAATAAGCCTTAAAATCCTAATAAAAGCACAAAAAGAGGATTCAGATAAATTCAAGATTTATTTTTGTGATTTTATTGTGCAATAAATATCAAAGATATATAACATAAATTAAATAAATTAAATAGAATATTCTAAAACTTGACCGGTTGGATTCAGTGATCTAACCGGCTTTTTCACGTTCCAGGAATAGATTGTATCATTTTGAACAATTGACAGTATCTTTGTTGCATTTTATAATGATTATGTAATGTTTAATTAGCATATGACATATTTAGTTATGATTAGTTATGTTTAATCATTTTATATAATATAAATAATAATTAATAAAGGAGTGGAAACATGAAAAAAAGAAATTTTATTTTAGCATTATCAATGGTTTTAATCCTGGCACTTGTAGGGTGTGGCAAAACTTCGTCAACATCTACAACCAAAGCTGCAGATCTTAAAGGTAAAAGCCTGCATATTTATTGTGGTGCGGGCATGACAGACCCTTTCAAGGAACTTGCAGATGCTTTTAAAGCTGAAACAGGATGCGAAATGAATGTAACATATGGGAATGCAGGACAGATTCAATCCCAGATAAACACTGCTAAAGAAGGGGACATATTTATTGCGGGTTCAGCTGATGAACTTCAACCCGTAAACACATACGTTGCTAAAAGTAAGGATTTGGTAAAGCATATTCCAGTGCTAGCAGTTGCAAGCGGTAATCCTAAATCAATCAAAGGATTAGCTGATCTGACAAAAAGCGGAGTTTCACTTATTATTGGTGATACGGAAGCTACCCCAATAGGAAAAATAGCAAAAAAAGCTTTGTCTGATTTAAGCATATACAATAAAGTTAAAATTTTAGCCACAACAACTACTGCACCACAGATGCCTACAGCTATTGCAGCTGGACAAGCAGATGCGTCAATCGTTTGGAAAGAAAACTGCAATGTTAAAGGTGTGGAAATAGTAAAAACCACTGATTTGGACAAGTATGTAAAAACAGTACCCGCAGCAACTTTGAAATGCACAGCCAATCAAACTGCTGTTGATGCATTTATGTCATATTTAGATACAGATGCAGCAAAACAAATCTGGGCAAAATATGGATATGAGAAAACAAACTAGATGAAACAGAAGGTTGAAAAGACCGCAAAATTCGATGCGTTTACTTTGATATCCATTTCTATAGCATTGTTTGTTATGCTGTTTATCGGTAGTACAATATTTGCAATTATTATAGGTGGTATACCGAATTTTGCCTTGGCTTTCCATTCGGAAGAGGTAAAGTTTGCAATTAAACTGAGTTTTGTAACGGCTACGCTTTCAACAGTAATTTGTATGCTTCTTGCTCTTCCAACAAGCTATGCACTAACTAAGACGGATATGCCGTTTAAAAGAACCGCAAGTATATTGCTGGAATTGACTCTTTCAATGCCCTATTTACTGCTTGGACTCAGCCTTTTGATAATTTTTTCTTCCGGCTTCGGAAAAATGTTAAAGGAATTTGGAATAAAGGTAGTATTCAACCAGCTGGGGATAGTTATGGCACAACTGACAGTTAACCTGCCCTTTTGTATCCGAATGATACGCACGGCATTTTCGGATGTGGAAGAACGGTTGGAATATATAGCCCAATTGCTGGGTGCATCAAAATTTGAGGCTTTTAGAACCATAACATTGCCCCTATGCAAAAGTGCTCTGGTAAGTACTTTTATACTGACATGGTCAAGAGCTCTTGGCGAATTTGGTGCAACTCTAATGCTTGTTGGTATTACGCGTATGAAAACAGAAACTCTGCCAGGCAGTATATATCTTAATATATCCACTGGAAACAACAGCATGGCCATGGCTACAGCAATGATAATTCTTTTAATATCTGGACTTGCTCTTATATTATCCAATTTACTAAGCAGAAATAAAAGCTGTGGCAGGACAGGAGGAGCATAATGGAGAGTTCCATATTGAAGATTCAGGATTATTCTGTACGCAGGGGAGATTTTTTATTAGAAAAAATTAATCTTAGCATTAATAAAAATGAGATATTTGCAATACTAGGTAAAAGCGGCGCAGGAAAAACTGTTCTTTTGGAATCAATTGCGGGTATTTACCCACCCACAGAGGGTGTAATACTGCTAAATGATCGGAACGTGAGAAGTATACCTTTTCAAAAGAGGAATATAGGTTTTGTATATCAGGATTACGGACTTTTTCCGCATATGTCTGTACGCAATAACATTTCATATGGATTGAAGATGCGCGGATGCTCTAAGAAAGAAATAGATGAAAAAACAGAAAATATGTTGGATTTATTTTCTATAAGGCATATTGCCTCACAGTTTCCCAAAAAAATCAGCGGAGGAGAATGTCAGAGGGCTGCATTGGCAAGAGCCCTGGTTCTGGAACCTGAACTACTTTTGATGGATGAACCCTTTGCTGCACTTGATTATTCTACTAAGAAAAAAATGTACAGCGAACTAATAAAAATACACAAGAAATTTTCATGTACCATAATATTTGTTACCCACGATTTTTCTGAAGCCCAGCTATTGGCAGATAGGATAGGAATAATCCTTGATGGAAGCCTTAAAGCAGTGGTGAAAAGTGAAAATTTAATGGACGAACACTATAGTGAGGAAATTGATATTTTTCTGGGGAGGATATAGAAATGACGCAGGAAGAATTATATGAAATATTGAAAAGAGAATTTTTAAACATATTAGCAGATGAAAATCTGCTTACAGAAAAAATTGAAATTATATCAAAATCACTTACAGCTGAAGAAGCTATAGGAATAACAAAGCGAAAGGATTTTCCAATCATTACAGGTAATGAAATAATGCTGCAGGCTGATTGCAGGGGTGCAAAGGGTCAGGCATTTACAGACTCGCCTGCTGTATATAAGGGTACATTAGCTGAAATATGCGATATGGACCTTGAAAACGATGCACATGCAGCGGGACTTTTTATAGCATCGCTGAATGCTGTGATGAAATACCTTGGGGAGGCTGACTGCACAGTACACTGCAAGTCAGAGGGACCAGAGAAATGTGCAAAGGATATTGTTGAATATATAAAAGAAAATTATGATAACCCTAAAATAGCACTTATAGGCTATCAGCCTGCTATGCTAGAAAACCTTTCAAAAAAATTCAGTCTTCGGGTACTGGATCTTAACCCTGTTAATGTTGGAGCTATGCGGTATGGAGTTAAGGTGGAACACGGCATTTCAACATTTGATGAAGTGGTAAAGGAATGGGCTGACCTGGTACTTTGTACTGGCAGCACCATATGCAACGGAACAATTGTTAATTTTATTGGGCTGGATAAGCCTGTGCTTTTCTTTGGAACTACACTTTCCGGTGCAGCGCCTATATTGGGGCTTAACAGGTTGTGCTTTGCTGATCGTTACATTTAGTAAAGCAAGCTTAAAGGATTTGTTTCTTAATATTTGAAGCAGATCCTTTTATGCATTTAAATCAATTTGGAAAGGAGTAGCTTACATGTTTATACGGCAATTGAAAATATTTGTAACAGTATACGATGAACGAAATATGACTGCTGCCGCGAACAAATTGTTTATTACACAGCCAGCTGTAAGTCAGGCAATTAAAGAGCTTGAAAGCTATTATGGTGTTGTTCTTTTTGAACGTCTGTCTCGGAAATTATATGTTACTGAATCAGGAGAAAAATTATATCAATATGCTAAACATATAATCAAACTTATTGATGAATTAGGAGATAGTCTTAAGGAAAATGCGCTTAAGAAAAAACTTATAATCGGAGCTAATTATACCGTAGGTACTGTCTTAATACACAAATACATTAGAAAATTTAAGAGTTTATATCCAAATTCGGAAATCATTATAAAGGTAAATAAAGCGTCTATTCTCATGGAAATGCTTAGAAAAAACGAACTGGATCTTGCCCTTATGGAAGAAAAATCTGAACCCGACTTGATAGAAGATTTTCTCTGTGATGACCGTATTGTTATTGTTGCCAATCCTAAACATCACATGGTTGCTCAAAACGATGTTACTGCGTACGATATCGTTAATGAAAACCTTCTACTGAGGGAAAAGGGAGTAGGAGTTAGAAATTTATTTGAATTAAGAATGAATCAAATCGGATTATTGATTAAGCCTTATTGGGAAAGTACAAGTACCACAGCTCTAATCAATGCAGCTGAAAATGAAATGGGAATTGCAGTATTACCTTTTCAACTGGTAAAAGAGCATATTGTTTTAGGATTTTTAAAGGAAATAAAAGTAAAAGATATGGATTTTAGTAGAAAACTGACCATTATATATCATAAGAATAAGTTTCTAACAAGTGCCATGAAGGATTTTATTAAAATATGTCATGAACCATAGAAAATACAACGGGGCTGTCGCACTAAAAAATTAGTGTGACAGCTTTTTCGCTAAAAAATAAATCTCCCACTCGGAAGAGTGGAAGACTTATGGTAAAATCAATATATGCCTAAATACATTAATTTACATAAAAATTA